>Ga0247760_1000399_pt1 | contig 47920 bp, 53 predicted proteins | sample UWRJL171409R4_FD_179936 | JGI IMG/M metagenome (GOLD analysis project Ga0247760, IMG submission 179936) | Plant litter microbial communities from Arlington Agricultural Research Station in Wisconsin, United States - UWRJ-L171-409R-4 | ecosystem: Environmental > Terrestrial > Plant litter >...
AGGGGGTGTGAGCGGGGAGGAGGGGGCGGATTTCGTAGCGGGGTGGGAGGGGGGAGGAGAGAGGGGGCATTTTGGTGTGGGGGTGAGGTACGTTAGGTGAGGTGAGGTGTGATGCGGTGAGATGCTTGGTGGTCGTCAGAGGAAAGGGGGACGGAGGATGAAGGAGTATTGGTGTCACAGCGGAGTTTGTTTGGTCGACTTATGCTGGAAACCTCGCCTTTGGTCATTGCTAAGGTATGATGGGGGGTTTGACGTCGGATAATCCTCTGCAGATGGGTTCATCTCCACGTGCCGAATCCGCTGACATGCAGCTACAGTGCAACCTTACTACTTACTACCTGGGTACCTACTCTGCGGCACTCACTCTATCCCGAAATGCGAAGGTCTTGTGCGAGCGGATGTCATGCAGCCTAGCGGCAGCGGGAGCTGAGCCGCTTCAATACATGCGGGCACTCCCTATATCCTTCCTTCGCATCCACCGACCAGCATCAACTCCCAACCACTGTTCAAGATACAACACCAACTCAACGTTACGACGACACCTGCCTGCGACGTTACGGCGCAGGTCCCCACAAAAAGGCTACCAAGGCCGAGAAAGTTCCCGACTCAGTTCCCATTCTTCCACCGGACCACACCGCAGTCGGGGAACTTCCGCCACAGGATCGCGCCAAGCTCATGAGTTGGCCGGACCTCCATGATCGAGTGTGCGCAGTGGTCTGTGTGCGCCCACTGCGACAAGTACGAGTCAATCGTGTGGATGCCTCGCCTAGACATGGCCGTGAACACGCGGCGGTTCATCTCAGCGCAGTGGCGCTGGTGGTCTGCGATCCCACGAAAATCAGCTTCGTCTCTCTAGTTTGACCGTCTACGGTAAGGGGCCAGGGGAACTCACACTGCCACTCCACCAACACAAACTCATGCTCCCCCTTCTCGACCTCATCCCAACTCAACTCCTCCGTCCGATTCGGCTGCAGCCAAAACCGCCAGTCCGTATACTTCTTGAAGTTTTGCTCCGTCTCCTCATCGTAGCACTGCTCAGGCAACCAAGCACCATATAGCATCCCATACCGACACCCCTTGGCTCTCGCCTCAGCAGCGCTATGTCCACACGGGTCCTTCATGATGAACTCGGCTGAGGGGTCTTTGTACACGGCGGGGATGACGCCGTCGAAGGTGTACTGCGTGTGCTCGTCTCGCAGGAGGCAGGAGTTGGAATGGTCGCTGTGCATTTCATCAGGGGACATGCTACCGTGTGCGCCGAGGAAGGAAGAGGCGAGCCATTTTGCGAGGAGGACCACTAGGCCTGCGTGGAAGACTAGGAGGAGGAGGAGAAGGAAGGCTTTCAGGGTGGTCTGGTAGCGGCGCTGGGCGGTGGTGGAGCGGTGGTTGAGGACGAAGGTCTTTTCGTCTTGGGAGAGGAGGGAGTGTGCGGCGTCGTCGGCGCTGAGGGACTGCCGGTCGACGGGCGAGTATGAGGCTCGGCCTGCCATCTTTCGGGAGGAGTTGAGGGAGGGGAGTTGGCTGAGGAGCTTGGTGAAGGTGGAGGGAGACATGGGAGGGGTGTTGGGGGGATGGGGAGACTTGGTGATGAGGAGGTAGAATGAAAAGGGGGGCGTATTTAAGTTGGGCTGTTAGGTAAGGAGGAGGGGCTATGAACAAAAGAGCTGATAAGGTGGATGATGGCTTACTCTGAAGGATTGGGCCAGCGGTTAGAGATGGAAGGCCGCGTCAACAAAAACCACAAAGGCATTGCATCGGCGCCTCACACATACTCCATCCTCCACAAGAACGGGGGTGTTGTTGTCCTAGAATGTAACACTCCGGGACAATTACTCCGTTCCTCGGACCACGAGACACGATTATCCAGCTATGATAGGCCAAAGCCTACTGCATTCTCTGACGGTTGGGGTGGAGTATGGGCTTTTGCTGATATCGCCAACATCATTGGTTTGGTGTTGATGTGTGTGATGTGATCAGCGACTTGAAAGCAAACTCGGACCGAGAGGTGAGATGGTAGCAACCGTCAATACGATTCTTACACAGATACCTATGGATATACGCCGACTTAACCGCGTTGGGTTGATATGAGTGGTCAAATGCCACTTGTTTGGTCCCGGCATCACCAAACATGTTGAAAAGGGGTTGTCGCGCCGAATATTGTCGATCCTACAGTAACCTTCCCTGAACCCTGTTCACCTCCGCTTTTTTGCGCCTTAGAAACGGCTCCCGGAGGATGAAGGGTAACGGTGACGCAACTTGCTGCTCGTAGCAGCGGACTTCCCACAGGGTCCGAGTGTGAGGCACAGCATTTCGTGGGTAGCATTGATACGCAAGTACTGGACCCATGATGTCGATATCCACCTGGGCGAGCGCTTCACCGAGTTCTCTGAGTCGTCGCCAGAAGGGCTGGTATGTCGGGTCCAGTGGCAACAAAACAATTGGCCGAAGCCAAGTGAATCAACAAATACAACAACGGGTTGACCTCAACGGCCAGCTGAAACCGTTGGACATGCAGTCATGCAAGAGCTACTTGGTGGATCCTCCAGGAATGTAGGTCGTAAGCCTCGCTCTACTTCCGAGTTGCCCGGCTGTCCGTATCAGGAAGGTCGATATTTGGTGCTACGCAACCATCTCGCACCATAGTAAGCGTATGATCATCGCAAGGCCGTTGCATGGGAACCACCGGAATTTTTAGCCAAAGTACACCAAAAGGTACAATCAGGCAAAACGTATAGAAGACACCAAAGCGTCCGGGTTGTACTCACCTTGAAACCGCGACTCAAGCTTACCGTACCTATCAAGCCTTGCATCAATTACAATCACAACCTGATTTCCACGGCCCACCAACAACCCACATCATGAAGACCTCATTCACCGCCATTTTTGGCGCATTCCTCATCGCCAACACTCTCGCAGCCCCTGTCTCTGGAAACGAGATCGAGTCCTTCGTCGGTATCAAGCGCGACGATACAGTTGAGTCTTTTGTCGGCATCAAACGTGATGACGTCGAGTCATTCGTTGGCATCAAGCGCGACGAGATCGAGCCTTTCGTCGGCATCAAGCGTGATGATGTTGAGCCCTTTGTCGGCATCAAGCGTCGTCATGGTGATGGCACGGTTGAGTCGTTCGTAGGCATCAAGCGTGACGATGTCGAGCCCTTCGTTGGGATCAAGCGTCGCGATGGCGATGTCGAGTCTTTTGTTGGCATCAAGCGCCGTCAGGAGGTTGAGCCTTTTGTTGGCATCTAAGCTGCTCGTTCAGCTGCTGACATGGAAGAAGCAGAAAGGTTGGCTTTCTCCTGCCATTTGAGACACAATATGCCGAAATGAATTGAAGACTGACAGCTTTGATGCATGCAGGTTTTAGTACCAGCGCCTTTTTCCTCAACTCGAGCTTTCATTCAACATGGAGGTCTAAAGTCCCCAGGCCAAGATTTGGTTTTTCGGAGGGAGGCGGGCGGGGCGGGCAATTGCGAGTAGCTTGGATGTTAAAGTGACCAACCACCCTGCATCCGAAGTTTGTCAGTAGATAGAATACCGAAGAGGCAGATAGGCTAAGGAAAGGGATGTGGAATTTTGCATCATCAAACATGCTACGTCCAGAATAAATCCCAGTCGTTACCGTGACGCTTGGCCATGATGCCCAGGTGCTGGGTGATCGTGCGACGTTCAACTTCCCTGGCCCGCCTGCGCCACAGAGAGTCTGTCAAATAGGGCAAGTGCCTTCCACCCCAAGGTGCTGCAGGACTCGGTCGAGTCACACACGTGATGAGGGAATTTAGTCTCCTAGAATACACCGCTGTTGGGGCGGGGGATCGCCAAGCATCGTCTCCCCTTCGGCGCCCAACTATCACACAACGCATTAGTTCCTGCAATTCAATCATGCGCCTCATCAACACCCAAACGCTTGCGCTCGAGCAGTTTTACGGCGAGATACCGCCGTATGCCATCCTATCGCACCGATGGGAAGCCGAGGAGGTGACCCTCCAAGATTTTGCCGCACAAGTCTACTCGATTTCCAAGTGGGGCCTGCCGATGAAGGGCTTCAAGAAAATCCAGTATTGCATCGACCAGGCTAAGCGAGAGGGCATTGGCTACTGCTGGGTCGACACCTGCTGCATAGACAAATCCAGCAGCGCCGAGCTGACCGAGGCCATCAATTCCATGTATGCGTGGTATCGCAACTCGGCCGTCTGCTACATCTACATGGCCGATGTCCACCCCGCGGCCGTATCAGAAACTCAGCAGGCGTTTGGGGCACGATTCCGGTCGTCGCTGTGGTTCACAAGGGGCTGGACCTTGCAGGAGCTTTTGGCTCCACGGAAGAAGGTCTTCTACAACGCCAAGTGGGCCAAAATTCTAGAAATTCAGAAGTCAGCTGCGGGAGACGTGTTCAGAGACATCTATCTACCCCACGTCGTTAAGGAGGTAACAGGCATTTCAGAAGAAGCCATGCGAGATTTCTCCCCGACGTCGAGAGACTACTCTGTGGCACGTAAGATGTCATGGGCATCAAACCGAAAGACGACCCGTTCTGAGGACACGGCATATTGCTTGATGGGCATTTTCGACATAAATATGCCACTCCTATACGGGGAAGGGCCCAAGGCCTTTATGCGTCTTCAAGAAGAAATCATGAAGAAGACACACGATCATTCCATTTTCTGCTGGAGGGATTCGACAGCAACTGATTTTACTTTTCGAGGGCTTCTAGCCCGAACACCCGCAGAGTTTAGCGAGTCATACAACATCCAGCCCAGTCCCAACAAACTCATTCGCCCCGGTGAGGACATTTCACCCCTGATATGGACAGGGGAAAATGGAAGCAACCTCAAGAAGGCATACGGCATGACAAATCAAGGGCTTCAAATCACCCTCCCGCTCTACCTCGGGTTAAACGATATGGATGCAGAAGTCAACAACAGCGAATTTTACGTTCGTTTGGATTGCATATACATCGGTAACGGGGGAGCACATCGCCCTTGCTCCTTGCTTCTCACATACCTGGGCAATGGGAAGTGGGCGAGGGTCAATGTCGGTCGTCATCCAAAGTATGAGGTCGTTCCCGCGGGGCTCGGACTTCCGATACCAACAGAGGTATTTGTGCACGAAAACATCGAGATCCACGAGGCATACAGCAGTCCTCGGATTCGTGGTGTTCTCTTCGAGTCCCAGGCCATCATCCCCCCAGAACAGTTCCCCCAGATTGTACACGTGGACTCCAAAGGGATTTGGACAGGCAGGGGTGATATGTCGATTACCTTCGGAGAGAAGCCCCTTGATGTGGCGTCGATGACCCCCAACGACTTCCATATCGCTACAGTCACCTTTGAAAGTCGTTTTGGAGATGGTTTTGTTTATTTTACGGTTTGCTTGGAGTGGATGATAGATATATTTGGGCGTGCGAGGCATCTGGCTTTGAAAGCTCGATTCGTGGACACTGAGCCCCGTTTCAGTCCCTCCTTTGAAGTCAGTAAAAAGAAGGGGGAACACGTCGCTTGTCTGCAACTTCCGGGTGTGGATCACAACGCGCGGTTATTTAAAGTTCAATATGTGAGTCTCGTGGAAGAAGCTGTTGTGTATAAGGATGAGGTCTATCACAGGACCACGTTTGTTATCTCTTCAAACTGAACCTTTCTTTTTCTCTCTTTTATCTACTTCTCTACTACTGGAGGCTGCGATCCATTCTAAGAATATTCACCTGCTCCTCAGACCCCTTGAAGGCTACAAATCATACAACCTGCAGGCCATGATATCTCCTCGATGAAAAATCGTGAGCCCAGAACTAGGCCGCCGAAGACACCGTATCTAGTTTGGGTTCCCTGCAAAGACCAGCGTACCTGACACCTGGCTGCAGGTCCGCCAAACGACTCCCCGCCGTTCCGGCAACACGAGTACCCTCGACCTCCTCATATTCCCCCTTGTCGCCCCAGAATATGGTGCTGCCCTGTCTCGGACCCCAATCATCCACCAGAGCGACCAGCGCTTGCACGTCCCCAAACGTCGAGGGCTGTGGCCCCTTCGGCTGCACTCTGATGAGGTACTCAGAGCAAAGTCCCAGAATAAGAAACAAAATCGCCACAGTAAGCAGCGGGAAAGTCGCCATGAACACGCGCGTGTTACAGGCAAAACCGTAGCTAAAGATCCAAGGGACGATAGCCTTGTACACAAAGACAAGACAGGTCGGCCAACTCCGGACGCCGTCCAGAAACACATTGGAGTCTGGACTCGACCCCGCCTTTGTCGCTCGTCGCCAGATCGCCTCGTCCCTGGCAAGCCCTGCGAGCACATCCGCCAGATGCAGCCCAAACAGCAAGATCGTCACGGCGGCGCACTGGATGAGCAGGCCGGCCCACTCGACTCGGAGATTGATGGGGTCGTCGTTGTAATGGGCCACGACCTGGCCGAATAGTTTCCAGACAAGCTCAAAGTCGATTGGGTATGGGGTGTCGGTGGCGAGGAACTCGATGGATGCTCGGCCTTGGACCTTGGCGACGATGGCTATGGCGATGGTGAAGAGGCTTTGTAGGGTGAAGACGGCCCAGATCCAGTTTATGATGGTGCGGGTGGCGGGGGCTAGTATGCGCATTGGCGGCTGTTTGAGGGCAGGTTCGGATAAGACTAAGGTTTGGTTATCGTGGGTGGTTTGTCTTGACCCGGAGTCGCTGAGAGGTCCCTCGCTATTGGTGCCGTGGAGCAAAGCTTGACTGGCCCTTGCTGTGGCGAGGGGGTTGGAGTTCCAAGTCCCGACGACGTCCTCGGTAGCGTCATGGACGAGACACCACGTGCAGATGATAGACTGCAACAGGAGGCCGATGCCAAGGCCCAAAAGTCCCCAGCCGTTGAAACTGATGCCATACCGATCCGGGCCGGGGTCGGCGTCGTAGTTCGGGACAATTTCCATTCCTTCGGGGGCATTCTTTGGGTATTCCAGCACAGCAATGACGGTGAGGGTGTATGTCGTCACAGTCGCGCCGCCATAGGCCAGCACCAGACCCAGACTGGATAGCACGTTGGCTGGCCATGCGTTCGGGCCACGCCTCTTGGAGAAGGTAAACAGCCGGAGGTTGGTATTGTGGCGAAGTCGTCCCTCCCGCCAGAGAGCCCAGCGGAGAGTAGTCGAGTGTATCGAGTCGAGGGAGACGGAGATACTTGCAATGGCGATTTGCAAAAGAAGCGGTATGATAATCATTGCTGCTCCCGAGACGCTATAGACACGTTGGTCAGGCACGTATGTTTCCTCTGGAGATAACCATCCGAGGCCCACGGGCCCGAGTTCGACGAGCCGATTGACCAGCCAGGGTGGGACTTGGACAGCTTCGGTGCTGAGGATGTGTATTGCCGTTGCAATGCAGGCTAAGGATGCACCCCAACTGAGGATCAGTCCAACAATGCAGCTATCCCGCGTCCAAAGCCCGCGGTCAAAAGAGGCGAGTGGCTCCGCCGCGGCCACTTCAGGTTCGTACTGGTCCTTTTCCGGTAGTACCAAAAGAGAGGTGCTGTACTCAGGGCCATGGTCCAGCCGAGCCCAGGGCGAGCCCGGTTTTCGTTTACTTTGTGCGGGATTCGGCGTTCTTGTCGCCATCTTGATGCTCAACTGCTTGGGACTGGCATGACTCGAAGGATGAAGACAGACAAAACAGCGGCAGAAAGGGAGAGGGGAGCATGCAGGCACACCAAACTTTAGTGATCTTTCTCCTGCCCAGCACGCTCCTTGCGCCAATCCACAGTCGGCTCGATATTGATGCCTCTCGTTTCTAGATACCGGGAGAAGCTAGATCATTCTCGAAAGAATTAGCCCGGATCCGAGTTGTCGACTATGACTGGGAATTTGAAGGGGCGCAGCAGGCACCCTGTGTAATCAGGGAGCCAATGGTTGCTGAGGAGTCATAACCTGCAAGCCACCGGAGGAGGAAGCGCTCCGAGATCCAATGCATGGGGCAGCTCGCTCGGTGAACTCATGCTTGCTGCAAGCCACAGTTTTTGAGACGCCAGAGACGGCGAATCATGTCAAATCTTCCTCTCCTCATCGGTTAAGTCGATTCTAGTAGTCGTGGATAACTCATGTGCCTTTGGAAGGCAGCCTGAAGAGCAAAAATGAGCTTGCGTGGTTTCGAAGTACATCTTGGATTGACTCGGAAAAGGATAAAAAAGAGGCCAATTACCTTGCTTCGCATGCCCAATCTCCCACGGCGACATAATCCAGGCCACTACCCATTCCGCCAGCACGCAAGAATCACTTCCACCCAGACATTGTCGTACTGATCAGTTAGTCAGCATGTTCGCTCCATCTATTCTCTTGCCTCTTTTCGCTGTCACATCGGTCCTTGCGTCCGGCTCCTCAGATGATAGCGACCCGTCCATGTAAGTCCCTCTGTCCCAAAGTTGGCGGTCGGGGATGCGACATGGTATTCTAACCCTGATTGGTTGATGGAATCGCAGCCAGAAGGTGCTGAAATCACCGCCTCAATGCGACGCGATTGGGGTCTCGAGTACGGCGTGCCCGGGATGCAAGTGCCTGGATTGGTGCACTCACTGTCCGGGGCGCTGCCCCACGCAATTCGTCGCCAACACATTCGACATTTTCAGCGTCATCTTCGGCATTGATTTCCCGGCCAATATCAAGCTGTGCCCAGTCGGGAAATGCGAGCAGGGCTGTATCTGCAGAGAAGACATGGTCAAGCGACTGAGTACCGTTCTTCTCTACGACGGCAAATACAACCATGACGAGAAGGAGGAGCTGTGATGAAATGAGTCTGAGTGGGGATTTGGCGAGAAATGAGAGCGAGGAAAACTGATGGATAAAAGACGGCGAGCTGATTCACTGTAACGATCGTGTCAGTAGACGTTGAAGTAGAACAAGATTGAACGTCATGAATTGGCGGAATGTTCCTACCTGTAGCTCTCATCGTGGCGCCGAAACCGCCGACTGGACAGAAGTGTCATCAGAGCCTGAGTTGACAACTCGGATACCAAATAGTATGGCCGCCACTGTGGTCTTGCAACGCTAAAATTGCAGTGCAGGTGTCTTGGCAGCACCTTCGGTGCTACGTCATGATCTGCAAGCCGTTTTCAAGACAAGTCAAACAGCAGAACATAGCTGTAACCATTTTTTGGTGTGCTCACCATACAAAAATGTTGTAGAAACATGTTCCACCGCATACCAGTCGGCTGAAACAGAAGGGTAAGGATGCGAACCGCCTTGATAGTTGTTCCGAATCGACCAATCAGGGGCTTCAGCCTCTTCGGTACAATTTGTTCCTGGGCAACCCCCACAATTTGTCAGCCACTCGGCCATACATCATCCCAGGTAATTGTTCGAAGAATTAGGATACTTTGCCTATATAATGGCACGGGGAACTTCCAATGGGTACTTCCCACAGTTCACCAGTTCGAAGACACATCTCCTGAGCAACCCACTATGACCAAAACACTCGCCGTCTTTGGGGCCACTGGCCGCCAAGGCAGCTCTGTTATCAGCAATGTGTTGGCCGATTCCGAGCTCTCCCAGCAGTTTAACCTTCGGGCCATCACGCGCGATGCCGGCTCAGACAAGATCAAGGGCCTGGAAGACAGGGGTGTCGAAATCGCCATTGGTGACGCCAGCGATCCCGCCTCCCTCAACACCGCCCTGAAGGGCGTCCACACCGCCTTCGTCATGACAGCCCCAGCCTTTGGCCCCGATGCTTTTGAAGTGCAGTTCAACAGTGTCAAGCACATTGCCGACGCCGCCGTCGCCCAGGGCGTCGAGTACATCGTCTTCAGCACCCTCCCCTCGGTCATCAACATCTCCGGCGGCAAGTACAAAGCCGTGACCCCATTCGATGCCAAGGCCAAGGGTGAGGAGTACATCCGTACCCTGCCCATCAAGAGCGCCTTCGTCAGCCTGGGGTACTTCATGGACAACTTCCAATCGCAGCCCTTCTTGGCCCCGCACCCAGCCCCTGACGGCACTTGGGTCATGACCCGCAACACGTCGGCTAAAGCTGTGCTGCCTTTCATCGACGCCCACGCAGACTCGGGCAAATACGTGACAGCCATCCTCGCGGAGCCTGACAAGTTCGAGGGCAAACGTTTGTGCGCCGCTGCGTCGCTACACACGATGGAAGAAGTCGTCTCGATCCTGTCCAAGACGACGGGGAAGAAGATTGTGCACAAGCAGATTTCCGAGGAGGAGATGCGCGCGACGCTCCCGGACTTTGCCGCCGATATTTTCATCGACGCGCTCAACTTTGGCGAGGAGTATGGATACTTTGGCCCTGGGACGGCCGAGCTAGTGGCGGAGGGGGCGAAGCTTGTTCGAGGAACGCTGACGACGTTTGAAGAGTATCAAGAGAAGCATCCACTTCAACTTGAGGATGCGTTGAAGGGAGGATGGCATCATGGTGGCAGCCAGTGAAGAGATAATGTTTTCTGTACCTGTACGAAGGCTCGGGCCAAAAGAAAGAGTCCCTCAACAAGTGCGGACGGTGCCTTCTTCTGACTGTCGAAGCAGCCCATGGTTTTTGTTGTCATAGACCTTCTCCAATACTGAAAATACCATTCTGGATTCTCCGACAGCCTGCCTCGAGGGAATCAAAGCCCTTCGCAATGCCGCCGAGGCCTGTAATGCAATAAGCCAGGCCTTGATGTTCCGGAACACATCCGTGTGAGGATTTCCGCGCCACTTTTCGCACGGAGAGGACGGACCGTTTCTGCTGCCGGGAGCCTTGGTAGGGTTAAGGTTATGCGAGACGCATTTTCCAACCTGGACTTCCCGACGCAATGTGCTGCAGACCTAAAACGGTTGCTACCTTTTGTTCTGAGAGGTATGCAAAGCTCCGTTGGCTTTCGGGTTGAGTTTTACTTCCGTCACGGGTAGAGATCGTACTCGCGGGAGAGGTAGGTAGGTGGATAGGCAAAGCTGAGGTCCCCGTTGAAACAGAGAAAATGGATGCTTCTGCTCGGGCCGAGCAAAAACCAATCGGTCAAACGCCACAGGCATGTCTCAGGCGTGACAGGTTACGTCAGCAGCGGGAAGAGCGCTAGGATGGAAGGAGCTTGGGCCTAACGGACCATCCCCGCCACGCCCGAAACAACACCGAACGCGACTTCCATCAGCGCCCTCGCCGCACCTCAAGTCCAATCCATCGCCAGTGCAATCTGACCGCTTCACTTCGCTCGTCGAAAATGGCCGCGATAGTCGATCGCCTAACAGCTACCGTGGCATCGCGCCCGGTCCTGACCTCCCTTTGTGCGACCGCCATTTTGGGCATTGCATGGTCAGTTGGCTGCAATCGTTCCCGTTGCTCGTGCACGTGAGCTGACCCGTCGCTCCAGGACCGTCAATGACTTTTTTGCCTGGAAGGCCTTTGGCACCGGCGGCACGCCGCCCACATGGTCGTGAGTTCTCATGTCGCCCCTTCATCCATGCCTATCGGTCCCTAGGTAGCTAACCGTCCATTAGCGGCTACCTCCGCATGAGCAAATTCCGCCTCGGCCACCTGCTCGCCGGCCCGGACCTCCTGGACCCATCTCCCCACTCCACCACGGGTCCATCCTACCTCCGCGCGCCCCTCCCTCCGCGCGCCGGCGGACGCGCCCGCATCATGCCACGCATCATGCCCCAGCGCCAGGTCCCGGAGCCCATTGACCCCGAGACCCGCGACCGCCTGCTCGGGCTTGTGAACCGCCTCGCCGCCACGTACCCGGCCCTCATGGAGAGCCAGCCCAGCCACACCGAAGGCCGTTCTACCGACGGACTGTACGCACTGCCTGGGATTCCGACGCTGAATGCTGAAGCGCGCGAGGACAAGCTACTTGCGCGCGAGATTGCCCATGCCCATCCGGCGGACAACAGTCTGCATGTCTGGCTGAGCGGGCCGGATGCGCGGAAGGTGATTGCGGCTGGCTGGGGGCAGAGGTTCCCGCTGCCGTTTGTCAGGAGCGGGTGGACGATGGTGTATGCGCCGAGGAATGACGAGGAGATGGATGTGGTGGAGAGAATTGTCAAGGCTGGTGTGGCCTGGATCACGGGGGTTGAGATCTAGGGTTTGGAAGTTCAAGGGCGTTTTGTTTGACGGAGGTTGAGGCCTACTGATCTATTTTCTCTAGTAGTACTGTGCTAGCAGGTTCTTTTAGCCACGGTTAATATACAAAGACGACTTTTCCACCTCGGCCGCCCACAGCTTCCACGGTTTGTCCTGCGTGCCTTCGTTCATCTTGATGCAGCCCTGGCACATGTCATCGGTCAACGGCTCGAGCTCGAACTTTGCTGCCATCGCAGACGGCATCGCTGACCGAAGCATCATGGCGTTGGTCTGCACCCCGGCGTTCACCTTGGTGTAGATCGCGCGGTACACGGCTGTCTCGATATCTTTCCCATGGGTCGTGTACCCGTGCCGCCTCATCAAGACGACAGAATGCTCGGGATACGGCAAATCAGTGTCTCCCTTGAGAAACTTGGATGCAAGTGCGCTCCCCAGGCGAGGATCCCGGACGAGGAGGTCCTGCTGTTCCCCAGCGGAATACACGGTCCCAATATCGAACACAGGGACGTCGTTGCCTTCCAACCCGGCGTCAACACTCGACCATCTAGAGCTAACACTTTCAACAAGACAGCATATTCACTCACCAAGAAACCCAGCCATATGAAACACCGGCAACAGCGGGACACCGCTCGTGACGTACGGCAGCACCGCTTCAGCATGGCTGTGCACCACGCAGTTGACAGCAGGAAACTTCTTGAACATCTCGCCGTGGATGAAACGCTCCGAGTAGCCCTTCTTGGCATCCGGCGACACGGGCGACGAGCCATCCACCCAGTACTCGATCAGGTCGTCAGGGGACGTCACCAATCCAGGGGCCATGTATCCGCACATGAGATAGCGGTCCGGCGCGCTGGGGCAGCGCACGGAGATGTGGCCGTATGCATCGACGACGCCCTGTTGGTGCAGGATGTGGTTGGCTGTGATGAGCTTGCGTTTCACATCGGTGATGTTCTGGGCGTTCCAGTCGGCCGTGTTGGAGGTCGAGGGTTGGGTATACCAGTCCATACTGGGCGATGCCTTTGCTTTGGATTTTTGCCCTATACTAGAGCTGTGCCAGATGAGGGGTCGAGATCAAGTGTTGGAGAGGAGGGGTCTCCCGTCGGCGTCTATTCGCTTGTGTCACTTTGGGGCGGGGTAAGAGTGGGAGTGCTTCTTCATTGGCATGATTCACATCGGCGCCCGAAACACGTCGCGTCGCTGGGCTTTTGGGCAGGTGCGGACGCAATTCGATCTGATGGGGAAGTCCGTTACGGGGCGTCGCACTAAATCGGTGCCAGTAGCGGCGGAGCTCGATGTCGATCACTTCAATCTCTCTTCAACAACAAAATACACATTTTCCGGCTGGCCAAGTCCATTGTGTTGGAGGGAGTCATTCTAAAAGAAACACATCACCTAGGGTCGCCTACGTTGGAATTTAGAACCCGAAAATATCAACCGTCATTCCCCACCCAAACTGAAAGTTGGACACAATGGGGACAGTGATGGAAGAAAAGCCCCTCCACGTTATTGTGGTTGGAGCTGGTGAGTTGATAGAGCAACTGCATTGCACCAGTCACACACATACTGACAACATTACAGGTCTTGGCGGGTTAGCGATTGCTCACGGGTTGCGCAAGGTGTGTTGACATCCAACGATGGCTCGGTAACTCCAAGTTGCTGACCCCTCTTCCAGCACAACATCTCATATCAGCTCGTCGATCGCGAATCCACCCCACGCGATCGCGCCTGGGGCATCACGCTCAGCTGGGCGCTGCCGCTCCTCGAGGGTCTTCTCCCACCGGATCTCATCCCCCGGCTGCAGGAGTGCCAGCCCGACACGTCCCTCTCCGTCGCTGCGGCTGGCGAACAGGGCGTCCTGATCCGCGATGGCGCCACGGGAGGTATCAAGATCCGTGTCCTCTACCCGGACGGCGTCCGTCGCATGCAAATCCAAAAGACCAAGCGCGTGCTCTCCTCTGGTCTCGACGTTCAATACGGCAAGAAGCTCACCGACCTGACCTACGACGCGCCGGGTCAGGTAACAGCCCATTTCGCTGACGGCACCACCGAGACAGGCAGCGTGGTTGTCGGTGCTGATGGCGGCGCCTCGCAAGTTCGAAGATGCCTCCTCGGTGAAAAGGCGGCTGCGCAGGAAGTGCTTCCCTACGCATTCATGAACTTTCCCTTCAGCCTACCCGCCGACAAAGCCCGCTGGCTAGATAGCGTCATGAATCCTAGCGTGGATGTAGCGCCGCATCCCAAGAGCATGTACATGGGGCTCTTCCTTCTCGACAAGCCTGACCTTGAGCGCCCGGAGACCTGGGTGTTCTACGTTTTGGTGACATGGCCCATTGCGACCCAGGAGGACGAGGTCAACTCTGAGAATCGCCTCGAGAGGCTGCGTGCGCATATGGAGGGCTGGGCGGACCCGTACAAGTCGGTCGTGGAGTGGCTGCCCGATGATATCCCCATTGGGGCGGACCAGCTGCGCATCTGGCATCCCAAGGAGTGGGATAATCGAGAGGGACGAGTGACGCTAGCAGGCGATGCGGCGCACAGCATGACCTTCCACCGTGGCCAGGGGGGGAATCTCGCCATCAAGGATGCCGATGAGTTTGTCAAGCGCATGGTTGATATGAAGGCGGGGAGGCTATCGCTAAAGGCTGCCATGAACGAGTACGACAAGGGTGTTGTGGCCCGGGGCGAGGAGGTGGAGATCTCAAGGTTGCAGGCTGCGGCGTTCCATGACTACGAGAACTTTGACAACAGCCCGGTCTTCAAGATGGGTATCAAGCCAGCGGGGAAGTGAGAGGCTGATCGTACGGCATGGAGGGGGGAGGGTCTGTTTCCAGGCAAGATTGCAAACAAGCGGGCATGCTGAGCGCCCATCAATCAGTTGGTGGGATACCAAGACACTCGGCGAAATGTATTCGAGTCAGAGTTTCGCTTTCTCGAAGAGGCTGTAGCAGCCCAGAATATCTTCAGCTTAGCCCAGATCTGCTTCTTCTACAACAACCGCAACGGCTCGATCACTGCGTACTCCAAGTCCAATCGATCTCATCAAGTGACAAGGAAGTCTTTGTACAATTGCCACCGCAAATTTGGTCCCTTGAATCTTAAGGAATCTTAGCGCCAATTTAAATTACCTGAACCGTGTTGAGCAGGATGGGTGCCTCAGGCAGTGATTCTCGTCATACCTTCCTCTGCTGTAGCCACTGGGCCATAGTACCAGTTTCAGGCAGCCACTTGCACACAGATCAAATCAATCCAGAATCCTTCACATCGCCTTCCAACCGCCACAGAACTCACCATGGGAGGCGCGCCAACCATTCGTCGGAGCGAGTTTGCGGTACGGGCTGCCACGGAGCAAGACCTGGAGGACATCACTCGCGTCCATGTTGAGGGGTTTACCGAGGAACCCTACGTCCACTACTGCTTCCCGCTCCGAGACGAATATCTAGAGGACTATTGGGAATGGACAAAGCGAGAATACCTAGATTATCTGCAGCAGCCCGAGAAGTATCTAATGCACGTGCTCAAGTCCGGAACGGACGATGCTGCAGCTGCGAAGCCCGTTGGCGTTGCTGTCTGGAACCTCGCAGTTCTGAGCAACGCAACAGGCGGTACGCAATCTCTTTGCAGCGATTGTCTTGCCCCCCATGTGTTGCTGACTCCCTTGACAGACCCCGGTCTCGACCAGAGGAGGGATATCAACCAAAAGCGCCTCGAGACCTTCCTTGAAAAGGCCGGGCGCCGATTCAAGACTTACTCTGCCAAATGAGGTGACGATCAGGTCAACCTCACTTCTCTTGTTGTCTACCCCGACTTCCGACTCCGTGGGGGTGGCACGCTATTGGTCAACTGGGGAATCGAGAGGGCCAACGAGCGAGGGTGGCCGGTGACGGTATGCGCGAGTCCGATGGGGAAGCTGCTTTACAGCTACCTTGGCTTCGAGAAGATTGCAACCGAAGCCGTTCAGATTAAAGATGAGGAAGAAACGTTGGAAAGTGTCGTCATGGTATTGCCCCCTAAGGGAAGCTCGTGAAGGCGCTGCACTCTGGACCGCATCAGTACCTACCTTACCTAGTAGGTACCTAGCTATGCGCTGTGTTACTGTGGGGTTCTTAGTGGTCTGAGGTTCTATCGCCGCGTGGGAGGGAGCACCTTCCGATAGGTGTTCATGAGGCGTGATCCCCGGCGTATCTCAATTGTTCTGCGCTCCTAATCGTAGTATGGGAGGGTCCCACTTCTGTCGGCATATACAAGGCAGAGTTGGAATCAAACCATGGCATGACCCCTACCATCAGTTCCAAACAATGAATGAAATGATTCCCATTAAGTTTGCCCTGTACGGGACGCTGACGCCACCTATGACAGCGTGCAATGACGAACAACGGCATACCCAGCAGAGTTACTCATACCCGAATGATGACGATTAAGTGTTTCTGACGACCAAAATGAGCGTTTTCCCCGTATCCCCTCTGATTTTCGTGAAACGTGCCAGGTTTCGTCTGTTGGCGGGTGTGCCGTGCGTCTTCTCTGACATTGGTAGACAAATATCAACGTTCAAAGCAGAGCCATATATTGAGATGCTCGCTCGCAGTTACAAGAGGTAAATACGGTCTTTTAAGATCTTCTTCACTGCGGCACCTCCATGTTTCTTTCACTTTGGCTCCACCGCCCCCACTGGTGGTATTTAGCCGGGCACGCTCAGCTCTAGTCCCATCAGCAGCGTTCAATATCAACGAGGGATTTGGCTGAAAGCCGCTACCTCCGCACAAAGAGCCTCAACTCAAGCCGAACCTCTCTCTCATCCGAGTCAGTGATGTCAACTCGGAGACGACATGAAGAAAGGGGACATGTGTGGAGTGCAGGGAGGCAAGGGGGCGATTTATGCGAACTTGGTCCAGTTTAAACCAATGAAGTAGATAGGTGGCTAGGACATGCGTGACGAGAGCGCAAAACTAGCCTGGTTGTCTGCGACGAATCTGGGTACACAAAGCTTCCTTTTTCGTTCGTAGTCCTGAGCTGGGGTGAGCTGTGGCTGATTTGTCCTGAGCTTCCCCTGATTCTTCCCAAAGCTAGAGTGATCCCATACTGTTGGAAGCACTGCACTCTGGATTCTGTGGAATTGAAGGGGTTGCAACTGCGTGATTGTATTGCTTCTCGTGTCTCTCTGGCAAAGCCAGAGAGCCTATTATTATAGTCCCACGCCAGCTGATCTCCGTTCAGCTCGGTTATCCACACCTTCGTGGTGTTCTAGCCTCTGGCCAGAACCCCCTTCTTTCTAACATGAATAGACCAAGTGATAATCTGCAAGCCTCGGTGATAGTTCATGTTGCTGAGCGACGTTCTTCAAGGCGCTAGCATTGACCAACGTCGTAGCAAGCTGTTTGATGTAATCGAGGCCGAAGTGGTTGGTGGCGCGCGTAGGAGGCAACTTCTATACCGGGATTGAAGGACGTCAGTTGGTGCTAAGAGCCAGCCGAGCATGGTAGTGTTCTTGCTTGCTGTATCTGCGAGTCTTTTGAACTTGAAGATTATCTTGACCCTAGAAAATTATTAACACACTACAGTCGTGCTTACTGGGTGATGAAGAGCACCTGGTCTTATAGCTGCGCTATTAGCTTCTCAGCTGTCCGGCCGGCTTGCGACTATAGCACCACAGCGGGAAGGTACCTCCTGTATGCTTAGTCATTACGAATATGACCGGAGAGCTTACCGGCACATGGTGGTTGTCGAGTGGAGTGCACATGCGCCGTATAACCATCAAATGGATCTGACTAAGATCTGAACCTGAGATCGATCACTGATTTTGATATTCCTAAAGGGCAAGTATGTCGGAAGCACGCCATCCTGGGTTCAGGTGTAACTATGGGGTTGAAACTGCGTGATTGTATTGCTTCTGTTTTCTATCTTGTGTCTCTGGTTTCCAGCTAGAACCTCCTCTAATGCTTGCTGCAGGGCCGATTTCAAGACACCGTCTTTGCCAAGCGCGCGCCGGTCTATCAGCCCGCTTCCATTTCTGACAGCTTGCTTGGCTAATTCCAGACCCATAACGGCGCCTCAGGGGTTAGTGTTGAATTCAACGCAGTCAACCAAGAACACAGTAATTACCGCCATCAAGTCTTGTTGTATTCCGGGAGCCGTCCTCTCAGCCAAGCGAAGCTCTGGTGCTTGGCCGCGCTGCGGTTCCGTGGCGCCAAGGCGCGATTACGTAATTTGACAGTTAGTTGAAGCCAAGCGCCAAGTAGATATCCTTGTGGTTGGGTGGCTCACTTTACTTGCTAATCAATATCCTGAGCACCGTCTTGCTTGCTGGCAGTAAGAACTGCCTTCTGGTGTGTCCTTGGGCCCTCGTCAATCCCGTTTCCATCTGTATTAAGTGTGGTGGACCGTGCAGCGCCGCTGTCCAAGTCAGGGTCTCAGGACAATTGCACTCAGGCGCATCTATGTTGGAAATGACGTTCCTTACGGTTGTTGGTTGGAGGGCTGTAGAGATGATTCAGCACAAAATCTTAGGCGTTAACAACCGGACACATTCCTTGCCCAACCAATTTCCCCCCACGACGTGGCCTGCAGCCACGGCACCTTTCCTGCTATTGAGCAGCTGGAGGGTTCCGGTGTCACACCAGAATTAATGGTTGGCTAGCAGGCGCCAAGAAGCACTGCACCTGTCTGCTGTCAACAGGGGATACATCATTTTAGACGATGAGATGCAGTTTCGTTGGGTTTCCCGTAATTTCCTGCAGGTTCTTAATGTTTAGGTCAAAGCGGCCCAACAGCTAGTGTTCTCCCTTTGAGAAGCTGGCCGTCCGTCAAATTGTTACGCTGCCAATTTACAACGGACTCTCACTTAAATTCCGAACGGATTACTACGCAGCGACGTCTATACCTTGGCCACACAAAGTTGACGGGGTTCGCATTGGTGACATCGCAGAAGATTTAATTCTCAGAAGAAAACATGGGCGACACATACCACCCTCATCCAGAACGAGCCTACCTTCTCTATGTCCCCTTCTCTATGCCCAGCGACGGAGGCGAAAAATGGGCTATCTCTCTCCCCAGCAACAGCTCTATGCTTCTTGCGGCAGCTCTCTCCCTCGCCGTCACCTTCGCATTCGTCGACCTCTGGAATCTTATCTTCTTCACAGCAATATCCCTCTGTAATAACCGCAAATCCCCCCGTCGATATGCAGCGTTAGTAGCCATCTCGACCACCAAATGGCCCTGGGCAGCCGTGACGGAGCTGGCGAGATTCACCTGGTCATGCGGCATGGACACTTGGTCTTGCGGGATATCCTCAGGAAGCTCTGCGAGTGGCAAGGGCGATCTCTTGTTTGGGGTCGCTTTCTGCGTGCTAGCGTTTTGTATTGCAAGTACGAGTATGGTCATGAGCATCATCACGCCCTCTCTGATGAACATCGGCCATGTCGCCCCGGTACAACCAGGCGCCGTCTACTGGCCCAGAGCACCAATTACGAAAACAGACGAGATGAGAGAATTTGCCATCAGAGCACCTGCTTTTCTGCGCGCTTTGGGTAGCGTTGAGGCTCTAGGGGCTGTGCCGCGGGCGAAAGTCTTCATCAAACCTGGCAACCGAACGCTTGAGTACCAATATGACAATATCGTCTCCAGCTTCGAATACAGGTACCACATCTCCGGCATCGATCTGGGTCTTCAAAGAGGAGCCGACTTAGCGCTAGAAGTACAAGGCTTCTGCGCGACCGAATATGGTTGGAACATCGAGGAAAACCCAACAAACCCTGGATATGAGTTCGACCTTTATGATCTTTGGGAGGACCCCGACAGAATGGCTGGATTCTCCGTCAACAATATCGCCGCTGAACATATTACAACGAATGGTCCAAAGGCGTTTTTCTTCCTGAATCCTGACTCTGACCTCCAATGGCAGACCGATTCCAACGTCTCATATGCAGCTATCATCAACTCAGCCCACTTACCGAGCTACACCTCGGCAGGTGACCCTTGGTACCTGACTGAAGCAACCGACGAGTCTCTTTCCGCGATACCCTACCGTGTCCGGCGTCGCAGACCGGCCCTTTCCTGCTGGGAGAAGAACCAATGGAGCTATGGTGGCCACGAAGTGGCCTCCGTCTCGGATCTCGAGAGCATACCAGGTATCAGCATACCGCATGTCCTGCTTGACATCCTCAAAGCCGCCTTCTCCGGCAGACCCATGATCTACAACCTCGCGGCCTCGATCGGCGGCTCCGCGGCACTAAAGTCACAGGCCATTGGGTCCGACGGCATCATCAGCGCGCAGAACTGTAAGATGTTTGAAGACATGGAGCGTCTTATTCTGGCCAGTTTCATCGCGACGAGAAACATCTTTACCGATGCCGCCGCGACGCGGAACTTGACAAACCGCAATTTCGAGAACATCGCCAGGGGTACAGATGGACTCCCAAGGGAAGGCGCCGGCAACTTTGTGCTACCGGTCCCGACAATCCAGACCTTCTCTCTGACTGGCATTATTGCCCTTGTCGGTACCTTCATCATCCTGATGCTGGCAAATGCAGTCACATGGGTTGTGGTTGGCTTGCGTCAAGGCATAACCACCCGAAGAACATCGACAGCAAAGGAAAAATCTGTCTGAAAACCGGTCCAGGGATCAGGTCTCATGTGTAGAAAACGAAAGTGGTTCAGCTACTCCGTTATGTGTGGGCGTTTGAGAAAGCGAGGCCATATTACGATTGGAACTACGACATCGGTTTCTAATGGTGAGCTGGTTAGCTGCATTGAGAAAGACCTATGCATTCGTCACCTCAAGACGTGTTGAGACTTGTGGCAGACGAGCTGGCGTGGAAGTTAGGGACGCGTTGATTTCTGTGGTACTGGGCGTGACGGTGTGGTATTTTGGGGAGACAAGACACACGATGCTGGGGAATAGCTGGCAGTCGGTCGCCCAGGTGGCTTCGGATCCGACGCCGCCCTTGTTTTGGGCGCGCAAGTGAGCTAAAGGTTGCCGAGGTCAAGACTCTCATACGGAAGGAGAGGTTGTCGACGCGAAGCTATGATAGTATTGTAAGGTTGAGGAAGACGGGGGGAGACAGTTGGTGGATGTGCTGCATGTATGAGTTGTCAGACCAAAGGAGAATCAATCCCATTTTGTGCATTTATCGTTTCCCATGTTAATCGAGGAGGACATCACATGATCTGCTGTGAAAAGTGTGGTGTTCACTTTAGGCCAAACCCGCTTCCTGGAGGCGCTAGACATCTTGACAGCGAGATGTATAGTTACGCCTGCAGGAAGTGGGCTCTGGCCATCTAGGAACTTGGTTTCCACATCCGGGCTGTAATAAAGATAAGACAGATCGCAATAATAATGCGTTTAATCGGGCCGTTGAGGTGGGGTACGTTCCCCTCCACGGGCGCACCGGCACTGGTTATGCACGCCACCAAGGCTAAGAGTCGGTAGAGCCTAGCGATAAAGGCGAGGATGAAGATGAAGACCAGACGTTAGAGACACACCGGAATCCCCGTAACACAGCTGCAAATTCTCCACAGGGGCGACACCCTAAGGGGAAGCCGTTTAAGGGGGTCACTGACCCCATTGTTGCCGGTTGTACAGCGCGTGGTACCATGGAGATGGCTTTTACGTAGCACTGATGCTGCCGCTTGGCAGCTTCGCGACTGTCGGCGTTATGGGCGATATATACAGCATGGACCGCTAAAAAACGGCGCCGAAATGCTACCGGCGCTTAAAAGGGCGTATTAGCGGTTAGGCTGACGGATATAAGGACGGTGACCTTAAGGTGCGTGAGAGGAGATTTCCCATAATGTATATTAAAGTGTTAGTGAGCCTTTCGTTCTAAGGTGGCTTGGTGATTCCTCCCAGTCTAGGTTAGGTGGCGGTCAAGGATTTGAGGCCCTTTGATATTAACGATCCTAAATGTCGGTAGCGTATTAGGGGCTTTCATAACGCCCAGATTTTTCTTAGGAGAGTGAGGATGCCAAACACCACGACGACAGGAGGGGCTAGTGTAGGAGAAGAGAGCGATAGTGACAGTGATAGCGGCTAGTTCTTAGTTACTATTACCGTTATTTTCTTTCTTTCCTGTACTGACGGGACAGTAACGGCTAGATGGCTCGGTAACACACTCGCACTGCAGCAACACTACGGTGGCGAGCCAAGCCGGCCGGGGTGAAAATGACCAGATGAAGAATGTACAGGAAGGCGACCTAGGAACCGCGGATGAAAGACAGAGCAACATCCGGAACAGGCGCGTGCCCACACCAGCTGTTCCGCCCCAACGTACTACCTGGGTGGTGGACCACTACTATCTGGAGTACGAAGATGACGAGGAGGAAACTGAGGAAGAACACGATGAGGGCAAAGATGACGAGGGCTAAGATGACGAGGATTAAGGCGATGATGGCGGGATTGTAGATGATAAAGAAACTGAGGACAGAGTCCCTGGCAGACCTGATTCTCCAGCGTCTTGCCAGCTTCCCTTGGAAGCGCAGACACAGACAGATGTTGCAGCCTCCGCACCGAGGCATGAGGGCTACTCGCAGAATAAAGAGCCGGGCATGTGCACCCCTACAGATTTGGAGCCTCGCTCGGGCGGCCTAGGTCCCGCAGAGGGTGTCATATCTCCGCAGGACTCGGCTCGCGAAAGAATCAGCCGGGACGAGCACGGCAGGAGAGTTGAATCTACGGACACATTACATCCCTTCGTGTCCATGCCTACAAGTGGTGCGCCCAGAGACCTTGTACCCACCGCCCCCACTCAGATCGCTCCCATGGCGTTACCTGCCCATGGCCCCGTTCCGGAGAATGTGGAGCAAAACGGCATGCTTGGTACATTTAGCGAACGCCAGTTTTACGTGGATTTGCACCTAGGCTGTGAAGAGATCTTAGCAGAGTCCAGAACCAGCAAGTTGTCAAGGACAGGCAGTCCTGCCGGAAAAGGACAGCCGGCCCACTCCGAGATTGCACAACAGGCATTGTCTCTAAGCATGGGATTTCAATCCAACGAGGAACCTAGAGAACTTAAAGAACCCTTCTAGTCAGGACACACCCCTATCTCGTCGAGTCCTAATGCTGCCCAGGCGGACAAGGGACCCGAACAGCAAGGACAAACACCACCCTTGCCGACTCCCACGAGCCTGCAACTGCCTCCAGTAGAATATTACCAGCTCGGGCAGCGGAGTGCACCTCTGCGCGCAGCGACAAGCTAGTAAATACCGATCCTTCCGCCAACAGCCATCGTGCAGGCACGGAACCTGAACCAGGTCCAGAGGCGTGACCCAAACCAGCCCCATCACGGTCTGAACCCCTTGCCCATGATTGACCCGCACCACGGGCAACATGAATCCTTCCCCAGCTGCCGCTACAGCCTCGAACCACCGCCACCCTTGCCGGGCCCTCTACCGGCCTCTATACCACGCTTAGCGTTTCCGACTCCGCAACAGGCGGGCGGGCTTCCACCCTTTGCACAGTTTGTGCATACCCTCTATAATCCGATGCGCTTACGCAACTTCTGAGCCGGCTACTACGGCGCATAACAAAATGTTAGTGGTATTTGTAAAATTGAGCTGGCAGGGGTAGCTGCAGACTGATGTGCCTGCAAGGAAGGAGAGACGGATAGAATGTCTATGTCCAAGGGTTAGGGTTATATATGGCAAACTATATGGGTCTACTGCACACGGAGACGTTACCTACCGTACACCGAGATGGCCTCTTCAACTAAGAGAGTACGTACTTAACCTCCATTCGGAACTGGTAAGGCCGGAGAGCTACTAAAGAGTGACCAACCATTCCCACCTCTCATCCGCGACGTGCTTAGCGAAGAACGTTCATAGCCTCCTTCAAGTCCAGCATCCTCTTCGACAGGGCCTCCCGTCTCTCGGTCACTCCAAGAGGCTCGCCTGCCACCATTTCGAGCTTTTCCTTGTCAAGCTGGATGACCCACTGCTCCGAAAACAGCCCAAGCGGGCTTGTCGGCCCAGACAGGAGGACATGGTCCACGGCCTGGTGCCAGACATTGTCCACAAACCGCTTGCGAGCAACGTTGTAGTACGCTTCCAGGATGTCATGGATGTCCTCCTTTTCATAAGCTTCGTTGCTCCTGTTGGTGATGGCTGTTTCGATGTCTTTATATTCCACCACGAGCTTGGGTGACTCATGGCTCCCACCCTTACTCCACTCATTCCGAGCCTTGGTTGCCAGAGCAGCTGCGACACGGCGGCCCCGGGACGTCTGGAGATTCCGGTTAAACATCTCGCTCAGCGTGTAGGGCCGCTTCTCCCGCTCTACCGCCACAAGCATCCGGGCGTGCTTCATGCCTTCATTGTACCTTTCGAGCAGCTCATCCATGATGGATGGCATAAGTCTCTCGCGCGTACGGGCATCGGGACACGCGAATTCCAAGGCCTTGTGGAAGAACTGGTGCACGGCTAAGATGACGTTGCTGATGTACTGCTCCGTCATGGCGCGCCAATTCTGGGACTGCTCGCGGAAGGCGCTGGCAAGCATGGCCGGACCAAATGTCCCCAGCTCTACGCCGCGAGAACCAAGACGCATCTGCCCGATCCATTGCATGATGTCGTCTGTCGGTTGGCCATTCTTCCGGTCTGTGACGATAAGGCCCTCCAGTTCAGGGTACTCAGCCAAGGCGCCGCTCATCATCACATAGTCGCCCTCTTCATCCGTTGTATCGCTTTTCGGAGTGACAGGCGTGCTGGCTCTGGCCTCAGCGACCGCCCAGTCATGAGGCTTGACAGCCTGGGCAGGCTTGAACTTATGGCTGTGCGAAATACTGTCAAAATCGCGGCTGAAGTTTGCAGTGAGATTGACAATCGTCGTGATGAGACGCAGCTTATTTGTCTCCCCAAAGGCGTCATCGTACGAGTAGTTGGCAGCGAGAGCGTCTCGGACAAATTCCTGAAACTTGCTAGCCACCCTCATCAGATACGCTTGCTGCTGGCGCTCTGTGTGCCTCGAAGCGCCCAGTGCGAGAAGGTCCTTCTCGGCAGCCTTGTACAGGTTCCGCGTCTCGCTAAGCAGTTTAGGGAACGCCCGGTCAGTGATCTGTCCTAGCAGCTCCTGCAACCTCGCCCGCAAAGCGACAACACCGACACGCTCCCGCGGAAGAGTGCTCCACGGATCGTCCATAAACATCCTCTCTCGCTCCAAGAAGTTAGCGTCGGTAGCGCCGTTATCATCGCCGCCTCTGTTTCTGACGATGTAGTAGCCAAGTGTGAGGGGCATTCTTTTCCCCAAGACTAGGTTGCATACAGACAGCTTCTGGCTCCGCTCCTGCAGGGAATCCGGCTTGGTAAGAACGCCTAACGTCCGATCTCCAGTCTTGTCGTACTCTTTGGCCAACTCGAGAATTTCCTGGGTGGCCACGTCGACGTTAGAAGGAAGGACGGCGAGGATAATAGTGCGGTCGTCCTTGATATATCTCTTGACCATATTCTTAACCAAGTCACGGTCTTTAGCGGTAATGTCCTCGGCTGTTGCGCGGAAGATGCCAGGCACGTCGATGACGGTCAGGTAGTCCTCCTTAGGGCCGCATTTTTCAATCTTGAGCACGTCTTCGGAAAAAGTGTGAGGGCCTGCTGGATTGGCCCTGGTTCGGATACCCATGGCTGCGTTGACCTAGCATTTTTGATGATATTAGAGAGGGATAAACCAAAAAAAAAAAGGACTAAAAAGACTAAGAAAAAAGCAAACAGGTTGAAGAAATAGTGATAAATAAATTCGTACCTCATTCAAAATTGTGGGAAACTCGCGAAAGAGATGCTCATCCGTTTGAACCTGTCGGTGGTACGACTTGAGGAGTTTGCAGTGCTCTGGAGAGGCATGAGGTCCAGGAATGATGCTGACATCAATTCGCTGGAATTCATCACGTCGGTGCGTGATCTGCGTCGCATATCTGGTGCAGAGCTCCTGTCCATGTGGAAAAGGGATACCGGTGATGCTCTCTAGGAGAGACGACTTGCCCGAGCTTTGGTCTCCAACAGCGACGAGCTGAGGAAGCGGCAGGTATTGGCCGATGTTTTTCTCGCGAAGGATATCAATCTTTCGGAGACGGCCGGGGCTAGTAAGAGCAGCTATGGTACTTGCCGTCATTGTGGCAGCTAGAGTAGGTAGAGAGAGGAGGAAGCAGCAATTGGATTGGGAAGTGCAAGATAGATAAGTTGAATTGGAATGGCGATTGGAGTAGCCTGACAACCAAAGTAGCGAGGATGCTGGCTCGTATTTTATAATAAAAAAAAGGGTGCTTTGCTTGAGGCCTCATAAATGGATTACCTAAAATATGGGACAGTGGGCCACCCTCCGGAATGCGCCTTGTGGCCCATGATGAAACCCGTTTGCTTTGATGTTGGCCTGGGACGGAGACCTGCTGCTGCATATTGGGCAATACCCGCCTGGCTGCGCCACTCAGCCCATTCCATTTGAATGCCTCTTATTGGAGGCCTGAACCCACGTCTATGATAGATGCGAGCCACGCCGCAATGAAACAGGCTCTTCGAATGAACAGAGGCCCCCGAAGCCCGGAAAGCTGCTGCAGAAGGCTGGTAGTCCCAGTACAAATTAGGCGCTTACCTGCCTGAGTTTTTGATGCTCTTCGCTCACTAGCAAAGACGCGTCCCGCGCTAGATACGGCCGCTGTCTGTCTCATCATCCGCTTCGTATATGTTGCCGCCTCCAGCCTCCAATTGGCGTCTCGTACGCGCCAGCAGGGCGACCACAGGCACCCTAGGCCCCCTGACGACAATCTCATCAATCCCAGCCACCCTCATTGCCCTCCTTAACCGAGTAGTTTCTCCAGAACTTGAACTCAGCGGTCAGTGCAAAGCCACGAATGAGGTATTCCAGCGGCAAGTGCCAAGTCGCTCCATGCTCGCGGTTCATTCTTTTCTTCCCCAGGCTGGCATCCTTGATGGCGATCAGAGCCTTCGATACAGAGTTTCTCCTCCATGCCAGCACCGTCCCTGGTTCTAATGCTCTTCCAATACTCTCCTCCATCCTCCTCAATTGATGCAGTCGCCTTTCGCTCTCTCGCCTTCTCTCGGCCGCTTTCCATCCACCACTTAACAAGAACTTCAAAACGGAGGGTGAATCCACTGGCTACTAAGTCTATTTCTTAGGATTGCCGTTTTCCCCTTCGAGGGGGGGATTAGAAATGGGTCACCGCTATCTGGACTAAAACCTCTCTCTCGTCGCGCAAAGTTGATAATTCTGTGGTATGGTGAGCTGGGGGTGAGCAATTGTGAGCTAAAGGCGAGCCCCCAGCTCGCCGGCTCGCATCTCCACACCTCAAAGACCATCAGCCATATCGATGTCATTGTCCAGCTTCTCGATCTCCATGTCGATGTCCATGCGGCAAAGATCCTCCGGGGCCAGGTGGCTGGGCTCATCGTGCGTGACCCGTGGTTTCTTCTTGGCTGGACCATCTTTCGGCTCCTCTTTAGAACGCCCATCGCTTTTACCCCAATCCGAGTCTACTTCCTCTGGCGACAGGTAGCTGTGTTCGTCATCCGTGGAATAATGTCTTTTCTTAGTCGCACTAACCTTTGGCTCCTCGTCGGGACGCGGAGAACTTGGGCGCCACTTTGCTTCCTCTGGGACCAGGTCGGTGGGTTCCTCAGGCTGGCAGGTCGGGCGCTGGCACAATTCCTCCCATGTCCCCAGGGTGCCCCAACCACGGGTGCCGTGCTCATCCAAGTATTCAAGCGCCTCTCGGATTAAATCGTCTTCCGACTGCCACGAGGGCCACAGCAAGTCCCCTCCTCCCTCAGTCTCGTAGTCGCCCTCGCTAGCCTCGGCGGAGTTCGACATCTTGAACGTATATTTTCGATGCGCGACTGTTTTGAACGAGTGAGAAGATGAGAGTTTAGGTTGACAGGTTGGCAGGTTGGCATAAAGAGGATGTTTTGTGCAAGTTCGTGGGGGAGTTTTGTGCGAGGTAAAAATTTGTGGTTGACCGCTCGTGGGAGACTTGGAGGAAGGTGCGGTCCAGATGACGGACTTTTTTACTCCTCAGGCTCCTTCCGTTTTCTCCCCTCAAGCTCAGAGATTTAAACGCACGCCGGACTTCTGGCACCAGGCTTGGCCCGGGCATCAAGATTGGGCTTCGTTGGCTGCTCCGTCAACGGCTCTATCGTCCGATTTACAGGAGCGCTTTGCTGTGAAGGCGCAGACTCAACAGTACTAGTATTACGAGGAAGGCACATTATCGGGGACGCCGCCGCCTTGCGGAGCTTCAATTCTGAAAGCGAAGCGGAGGTGAGAAACTGTTGAGTAGTTACCCCCAGAAGCCTCTCGGGTTAACAAGCTGCCCGAGCCTAAGGGCTTCAGATACTAGTACCTATGTAAGGGCGTCTAGCCTCCAGACAGTTCAGTATCCCGCGGCCCAAAAGTGGCCCGAGGTCTCAACCAACCCACACCGCCGGACCAGGCGCCGTGTAGCTCGTCCGCGGCGGGGAATTGGGCCAGATCAATCCCGGGTCGTTCGACTTGTACGCGCCTGGAATGGCTACCAACGGTCCGGGAGTGCCATCGCCGCCGCCAGTAAGGTTGATCTGTGCGCAGCTGATGTACAACTGTGCCCCGCCGACGCTTTGCGCGAGGTGCAGCGCGATGCTTTCGACGCGGACGAGGTAGTTACCACTCGGGACGCTCTTTGGTACCTTGAAGTTTACCTGCGTCTTGTCTGTACAAGCCCAGGTTGTCAGCTACTGTTTCCTCTGGGCCTTTTTTCTCTCTCAGGATACCCCGATCGTGAAACACGAGGCAGAAATCTTACGGTACGCCGGCCATGTCGCTTCATTTCCAGAAAGCGCCTTGCCATTCTGAATCGCGCTCAGCTCCCCAACCTTGAACCACACGTTCCCGGCACCGTCCCAGGTCTTGACGTCCTTACCCTCCGGCACGCGCGCGAAGTAGAAGGAGATGGGCCCAAAGTGCATCACGTTTGCCGAGACGACAAAGCCGAGTGTGTCACCTGCCGCCACGGTGGCCACGTTCTTGGCTGTCGTGCCGCCGAAGCAGCGCATGTCGGAGCTGTTGATGTCCGAGACACCGCCATTGTCGCGCGAGTTGGCGGTTTTGGTTTGCCGCACCGAAAGCCAGTCGGAGGCTTCCGGCTGCCCGTTGACGACCAGTCGGGGGAATTTATCTGCGTTTGCTAAGGTTATTACTCCAAAGATGAAACGGGGTGCTGATACCGGGAGAGGCGACATACAGTGAGCCTGAGCTACGGCTGCCAGGAGCAGCAACCTCAAAAGGGATTTCATTTCAGCAGTTTGCTGAAGAAACTTCTGAGTTTCAGCTCAGGACTTGAAGGCGAAGGAGGATGAAGTTCATGAAATTGTGCTGGCCATGACAGCGGCACGTCGGGCATTTACAGGCATTCCCCGCAATGTGGTACTCAAGTGCCGATGCCAGCTGACCCCAAGTAGCAACAATAATCAAGCTCGGCCGAGTGGACCAATATATTGCAGCATCAACATGTGAGTGTCGTTTAGCCTGAACAGGGGAGCTCAGTGAGTGGCAGTTGCGATGTACAATACTCCACGGATAAAGCCACGGCCACATGAACAATCGGAACATAAGCGTGGGAGTTGACGCCAGTCTATCCCGGCCTGGAAATACCATTCGCGATGCAACATGGGGGGCGGGATCAGCCAGTAAGTTGGAGCTATTCACGTGGTTCTCGCCAGCTGGATTCGGTGGTTTCCAGCAGGCGAATAATCATCCATATTCCAACTCACGAATTTGAATTCGCTCCACCGTACCCCCTTAAGACTCAACTACTTAAAAAAGATGGCCGATCTCCGCCGCGCCGTGGATAGTACCACAGTGGGATATTGAACAGTGTAACACGACGCGTGATAGTCCTACGCTTCTTGTGTGGTGTTTAGGTGCCCACATGTCATGCCGAATAACTATCCCAGTGCGTCACGGTTTAGAAGGGGCGTTACAGGCCCGTGATTCCAACTGCGTCATGCAAGCCGCAATCGTATCGCGAGAGGCGTTGGTTTCCTTGGAAGAAGTGTTTAGAGGATGAAGGAAGGTCACCAAGAATGGATAATGCAATACGGCCTATCTCCTCACTTGGAATATCTCGCAGCAATCACCCTGCAGGAGTTCACGATAAGATCGTAAGACGCCCCCAAACTATAAACCGCCCGTATAGTAGTATACATACGCCACTTAAATCGCGTGCTTCCAAAGTCCGAGCTCGTGTCTGACAAGCCCCGAATCGTTCCACGTCACTGGGACGCCCAACCGCCAAGGTTACACAGACTCCGTGTTGGTGCCGCCCGGCATCCTTCTAACTTCCGGTATCCCGTAAAATCACCAACCGATGCAACCCAAGACCAGGCTCGTTGGGTCTCACCACGCTAAAAAACAGCGCGCACCACCATTCCCAAAACAGCCTCAAATTCCGTACTACAAACGAACGCTTCGCTCAAGCAACCTGAAGACCGGCCCTGTTCACCATGTCCTCAATCGCCCTCGCCACCTTGGCAATAGTCGGCGCATCCCGCGGGAATTGATGACCCCCAGAGTGCGAAATAACACACCGTGCGCGGGGGTTACACAGCTCGACCAACCTCTTTCCCTGTTCCTTATAGCACCGATCCTCATCGCCGATGACATGAACAGTCGGGATGTGGATCCTTTGGCCGTGCAGAGGGGGGTAATACCCGAGCAGGAAATCTTTGCTCCAGTGCGGCTGCACCTCCCAGCCGATGTCCTTCCTTCCTTGCAGCTCGGCTACAATGCCGGCTGCCTCGGGGTCTTTCTGCAGGTCGTATGGTTCGTCTTTCTGCGCGGGGACGTCGCCGCGGGATGCGCTGACGACCGTGTCGCCCTCGAAAGTGAGATGGAGGGGGCCCGAGTCAAGGCGGTAGGGCGTGATGGAGCAGAAAAACACGGCGGCGCGGAAGGGGGGCGGGTCGCGTGGGTTGCGCTCCGCAGCGGCGGCGAGGACGGTGGCGGCGAGGGCGGCGCCGTTGGAGAAGCCGAGGACGGCGTCGTACGGGCCCTCGGTGTTGATTACGTCGAGAACAGTGTCAACGGCGGATTGAACCGCCGCAGGCGTGGGGTCGGCGTAGTAGCAGAGATAGGGTCCCGGGTACGCGTCGCCAATGTCGGCGAAGGGCTTGGTTGAATTCTCGCCGTCGAGAAACTCAAAATCCCATACTGGGGGCAGGCGGGCGCGGATGGCCTCGAATTGGGACTCGAGGATCTGGGAATTGGTGCCCATACCGTGAAGACAGAGGAATTTCATTGTTGTCGAGGCTGTGGTTGTGGTTGTCGTTGTTGTTGCTGTTGTTGTCGTGAGTGTGGTTGTTCTTCTGTGAATGTGATTTCGGCGCGACGGGCCGAGACGTTAGTCGATCGCCGGGTCGCAGGGCTTTTATGTGCGTGGAGAACAGAATTATATTTGCACGGCGCGTTGGTAGCTTCGTAGAATGTGGGATCAAATCCTTCGGCAGCGGTGAGGAACTTCCGCATCTGGTGTTGTCGTTGGTGACGGTGACGGTGACGGTGCGGTTGGAGACAGCGTCACGCCACCTTCAGTTGTGGGGGGTCGGTTGCGAAATCCTCAGCTCCACCGCCCCTTCCGTCCAAAGAGTTGGGACCCTGGCCCCACATTGGTGTCAGTGGTTTCTTTTCCTGAATTCAGCTTCTTGGTCCGATCAACGGTAAAAAGTGTCCAAAAATTGGAAGTGTTACACAAGAGGAGAACGACAAACAAAGAACTCAAGCATGTGGTCGCAAGTCGCGCCTAGGAGATGCCATGGTGTCGTCATCCAAATCCCTTCCCGGATCCTCTAGGATTGCGATGGATCGGGACTCCGTTGGTCAGCTTCCGGTTCACAGATTGCAGGCCTTTGGTCGATAAGGTTGGGTAGTCCCAGCCACTCGGTACCTCAGGACTATGAGAATACCAAAGGACCGGGAAGTGGACGTCGTCTGCGATTCTCGTATGTCCGGGGGCTCACGGGGCTTGAGATTGTGGCTACCTAGTGACAGGATCAACGGGTGTTTGCCAACAAAGAATTATGTTGGTCGCCTATTCCAGGCTGCCTTGAATGGGCCGGGAATTAGTCTAACGCTAGGGGTCTCACAGTATCTCGAGGGCCAACCGGGGTCTCATCCGGTACAGGCAAAGCTCTCCCTAAGAACGATGAGGTGACCACTTTCCGTTCTGGGTGGGGACCGGGCGGTAGAGTGCGGAGGTGGAGAGAGAACCCCAGCTGGAGGCCGATTTCCTTTAAAAACGGTTCCGTTTTCCAGATCTGGGGAAATTCTTGTCGTCAAGATTTGAACAACAGCGGCACTCGTTATTGCGCCTTCCTTGCCCCTCCGTCGTGACTTCCATTTTCGCCCTTCTACTTCCCTTTCGCCTCGTACCCCACTGCTCCGACAGATCCGCCCTTGCCATAATCCAGAGTGCAGCAGCGAGAGAAAAATCGTTACCGACTCCCTGGGTCGATATGTCCTCTCCCCACATCGACACCGATACCCCTCCGCAAGATGGCTGCATGCCCATTGCCATAGTCGGGCTCGCCTTCCGCGGCCCGGGGGAGGCAACGAACGATGCCAGTTTTTGGGACATGATCTCGAAGGGACATGACGCGCACTCGACTTGGCCCAAGGACCGATTCAACATCGACGCCTTCTACCACCCCGACCCGGAGCGCAGCGGCACCGTCAACACGCGCGAGGGCCATTTCATGAAGAGCGACGTTATCGGCTTCGACGCCCCCTTTTTCTCCATCTCGGCCAAAGAAGCTCACGCCCTCGACCCGCAGCACAGACTAGCACTCGAACTGACGTATGAGAGTCTGGAGAACGGTAAGGTCCATTCCTCTCCATCTGCCATTCATCGACGTTGCTGACCCGCCCCTTTTTTCCGCCATCACAGCTGGAATCACAATCCAGGATGTCGCTGGCTCCAATACAGGCTGCTACATGGCTTGCTTCAGCAGCGATAGCCTGCGTCTGAGGGCACACGACCCCGAAGCCTTCCCGCTGTACGAAGGGACGGGAAACAGCCAAACGCTTTTATCAGCCCGCATCAGCTGGTTCTTTGACCTCAAGGGGCCTAGTTTCATCCTGGACACGGCGTGCTCCTCATCGTTGGTGGCATTGCATCTGGCGTGCCAGAGCATTCGGTCCGGCGAGACTTCCCAAGCAATCGTCGGCGGTGTCAATCTCATGTTCACCCCAGAAATGCCAATGTTACTGAGCTCGCTGCATTTCCTCAGCCCAGATGGAAGATCAAAAGCCTTTGATGCAAGCGCAGATGGCTATGGTCGTGGCGAGGGTGCTGCCGTCATTATCGTCAAGAGTCTTGATGCTGCACTGCGCGACGGAAATGTCATCCGTGCGGTTATCAGAGGCAGTGGGGTGAACCAGGATGGACGGACGCCAGGCATTACAGTCCCTTCGGCAGAGTCTCAAGAGCAACTCATTCGCAGCACATATGCGGAGGCCGGGCTTGACTTCCGCAACACGCAGTACTTTGAAGCCCACGGCACAGGTCAGTTGCAATTCTGCGGGCTGAACTTTGCATTGATATTGAGCTCTTGCTGATGAAATGGCCAGGCACGCCTGTGGGAGATCCGCGTGAGTGCAGTGCGATTGGGGCAACCTTTGGCCAGTGCAGGCCTCCCGAGCAGCCCAATATCGTTGTTGGCTCGGTTAAGACCAACATTGGACATCTTGAAGCGGCCGCTGGCCTTGCAGGTCTCATCAAGGCCGTGTATTGCGTCGAGAAGGGCCAAATCCCTCCAAACTTACTTTTCAAGACGTGCAATCCCCGCATTGATCTTGAAGGGTGGAAGCTCAAGGTGAGTTGAGGGTCCCTTTTTACTGCGAGAGCCTTCAGTAGCTGACGCCGCCCAGATCCCCACCGATCTTCTTCCTTGGCCCACCAACGGACTTCGTCGTGCCAGCATCAATTCGTTCGGCTACGGTGGCACGAATGCTCATGTAATCGTCGACGATGCCGCCAATTTCATGAAGTCCCGCGGGCTTCGAGGTGCCCACAATACGGTGATTCTGCCGCTCACGGCAACCAAAGGCAAACGTGTTGACAATGGAGTTGACGTCATCAAAACGAACCAACCTACCCAGCCTAGTCATGTACCCCCATCGCCCTCGACACCGATCTCGGAGACTTCAGAGAATTCAGGGGCTCTGTCACGCACAACCAGCAACGGGAGTGATGGCGAGTCTTTCGAAGTCATTCATATCGAGGATGTCCCACCGCAAACCCCGAGACCACGGCTCCTCGTCTGGTCTAGCCACGAGCAAAAGGGAACCGAAGGAAGAGCCGCCACGCTTCTTTCCTATCTCAATGAGCGCGAGGACTCCTCCAATCTTCTGGACAGGCTCGCATTCACACTCTCTAACAAACGAAGCCGCTTCCAATGGAGGTCTTTCGCCGTTGTTTCAAGCCTTGAGGCGGCGCAGATAGCGCTCACCAAGCCCCGGAAGCCACTTCGGGCATTGGATAATCCGGTTGTCAGCTTTGTCTTCACTGGCCAAGGTGCGCAATGGTATGCCATGGGCAAGGAGCTCATGACATACCAGGTGTACCGCGAGAGCATGGAGGCTGCTGCTGCCTATTTCAAGACGATTGGCGCTGAGTGGAATCTTATCGACGAGCTGAAAGCTGATGAATCAGCTTCGAGAGTGGCGGACCCTACCATCAGTCAGCCGGCTTGCACCGCTCTCCAAGTGGCGCTGGTTGATCTCCTGGCCGACTGGAACGTTCGGCCCTCGGTGGTAGTTGGGCACTCCAGTGGAGAGATTGCGGTAAGCCTACATTTCCTATTCCTACTTTTGATAGTGCTGACAATGAGGCAATATAAAGGCGGCATATGTCACAGGGGCTATCACACGTGAGTCCGCTTGGATGGTGTCATTCCACCGTGGCCATCTCTCGAGTTCTATTGCAACCGAAGGCGCCATGTTGGCAGTTGGTCTCGGTGAGAGCGAAGCCACTGCTGCGTATATCAACCGAGTCAAACAAATCGAAAGCAACTCTGACGGCGTGCTTGTCGTTGCCTGCATCAATAGCCCGTTGAGTGTCAGCGTATCTGGAGATGCGCGGCTCGTCGACAAACTACACTCAGTACTGGACGAAGAGCAGATCTTCAACCGGAAGCTGGCTGTTGAGCGGGCTTATCACTCACCTCACATGGCAAGCATCGCCGACGAGTATCTGAGTGCGATGCGAGGCCTGGAGGAAATGAACCGGTCCTGTCTCAAGAACTCAGCGCCCTCTCCCGTTAGGATGTTCTCCTCAGTTACTGGTGATCTGGTCGATGCTGAGAGCTTGGCCGAGCCGACGTACTGGGTGTCCAACCTACTCAATCCCGTCCGGTTCAGCCAGGCCATGACGGCTGCGCTAAGTCACTCCACCTCAAAACGCCGCACAACCACGAAGAAAGCTGGGCTTGTGGATACAATCATCGAAATTGGCCCTCATGCCGGGCTTCAGGGGCCGATCAAGCAGATCCTTGACGCAAGAGACGGCTCAAAGTCCAAGGCCGACATCCCATATGCCTCAGTTTTGATACGCAAGACTGATGCCCGGAAAAGCGCTCTAGAGGCCCTGGGAGTCCTCTTCCAACGTGGAAGCAGCGCCGATATTGCACGAGCCAACAACCCCCTTGGGTTGCCGACTTACAACATGCATCTGACCAACATTCCCCCTATTACTTGGAACCGCAGCATCAAGTATTGGCACGAATCAGCCTTAACTCGTGCCTACCGTTTCAGAGGACGCCCCAGGCACGACCTCCTTGGAGCGCTTAGCGAGTACTCCACCGATGCCGAGCCAAGCTGGAGGAACTATCTTCGAGTCAACGAGGTGCCGTGGATCGAGCACCACTTGGTGCAGGGCTCCATGCTGTATCCCTTTGCTGGAATGCTGGCCATGGCCATTGAAGCAGTTCGGCAAACCGCCGATACTACTAACCACGAGATTGAGGGCTTCCATCTGCGGGACATTTCTGCGGGTGCCGCATTGGTCATTCCTCACGACAGCAGTGGAAAGGAGCAATCGGTCGAAACAAAGCTCCAGCTCCGACCGTGGAGGCTGGGCTCCAAGTCTCTTGAACACAAATGGCTTGAGTTCACGATATCGTCCCGGAATTCTGAGGGCAGCTGGACCCAGAATTGCGCTGGGCTGGCTACTGTCAAGTACCGTGCACCACACAACCCGATATTCCCGGATGAGGCAGAGTCCGAGGCGACCCACCACCGAGTGGAGTATCACAAGATCGCCAATGCGGAGCTTCCCCGGGTACCCACCGATGACTTCTATTCATTTGTCGCTAAGCAGGGAGTCCAGTTGGGGCCGTCCTTTCAGGCACTGACGTACATCGGATATGGATGTTACGAGGCCCACTGCGAGCTAACACCAACCAACACCAAGGCGATGCAGCCATTTGAGTATGAGCACGACCACATCATTCACCCGACCACACTTGATGGAGTGGTTCAGATGGCCGCTTTGACTGCAAGCGCTGAAGCAATGTCAGTCGGTAACGCCCGGATCCCACGGTTCATCGAGAATGTTTATGTCTCGGCCAAGGTTGCAAACTATCGGGCTGGGCAGAAGATGGTCGGGTATGCCCGCTCCAAACGCCAGGGCCGTAACGAGAGCATTGGCATGGCAGTCGTGGCCGACCCGGACTGGAACGAGCCGCTTGTTGTGCTCGAGGGATGCCAAACGGTGTCACTGGAGAGCCTTGGCGGCGAACAGACCGCTTCTTCACACATGGACACAGCCGCGTTAGAGTCGCTGAGGAAGGTTGGTTCGAGGCATCGGTGGGGGGTAGATGTTGAGTTAACAAAGCCGGATACACTCACCTCGCTGCTGCTCCGTTCGGTGGATGATATCTCGGAAGTGAGCGACGATGTCGTTAGGGAATTGGAACAAGCCTGCTTTATCATCTGTAAACGGGCTTCTAAGAAGTTCAGCAACCCCAAGTCACGGCGCTCATTTGCTCCTCATCATCAGCTCTTCTTCGAGTACATGCAACGCCAAGTTGAGCGAGCCACATATTATGCACTCCCCTGCCAGCCTCAACGCGGGGATGGCTCAGGCTTGGGTGCTACAGATTGGCTGACAACGTCAAACAAGCAAGATGACGAAGTCTTCGCACGCGTCGCCGCTGCGTCGATTGATGGAAAGCTCGTTCACCGAGTCGGTGTCAACCTTGACCGAATCTTCACTGGCGAACTCGAGCCGCTGCAAGTTTTACGCGAGGATGACTTACTAGGAACATATTACCGCACCGCTCTTGGCACGGATCGTATTCAGAGCATCATAGCGCAGTACGTCCTGCAGCTTTCCCACAAGCGACCTCTCCGCATATTGGAAATTGGAGCGGGGACAGGTGCCACCACGGCAGTTGTGCTACCAATTCTGGGAAATCAGGCCGAAGCCGCCGGTCGGATCGTGTCATACACGTTCACCGATATCAGCAGTGGGTTCTTCGAGAAGGCCGCCGAGAACTTTAAGGAATGGTCGCCGTTCTTGGAGTTCCGGGTCCTCAACATCGAGAATGAACCTGTAGCTCAAGGATTTGAGGCCGGTGCCTATGATCTGGTCATCGCAAGCAACGTCTTGCATGCTACGAGCTCGATAGCGGCATCGCTCAAACACTGTAGGGAAATGCTGAAACCGTAAGTCACATGCCGAAAAGAAATGTGGATATTACTGACAGATTCTTTCTTCGCCACAGGGGCGGTATGCTCGTTCTCGAGGAAGTGACGACAAAGTTAGCGCGAGTACCTCTGGTTGTGGGTGTTTTGCAGGGGTGGTGGGCAGGTACGTTCCAATTCAGGGGTATAAACAAAAAAGTGGGGCACTGACTAACCCCCTTTTCCAGGGGAAGATGATGGTCGAAAAGAGGGTCCACTCATCAGCGAAGCCGAATGGGAAAAAGCACTTCGAGATCAGGGATTCAGCGGCCTGCAACATTGCTTCCGTGACAGCACTAAGCATCATTATCTCAAATCCTTCATGGTGTCGGTTGCGGACGGTACTCCGCCACTGCCAGCGCCTCCGCGACACATTGTCATTATCAAGCCGAATTTGGATGACGATTCGGTGGACAGTCTAACATCGAAGCTTTTCCGGGAGCTTGAAAAGTACGAAGGTACTCTTGTGGAGGAGATCTCCCTCGTCGAGTCGAGGACAGCAGACCTAAAACGGAAGTCTATTGTTGTCGTTCTTGAAGCCAACACGCCCTTCCTTGTCGGACAGATGAAGGAGGAGGATTTTGATAACATCAAGCACGTGATATTGAAAGCGGGGAGCATTCTTTGGTTGACTAGAGGAGGTTCAATGGAGTCAACAAGCCCGGAAGCAAACGCCATCACCGGCCTCGCGCGCACTGTCCGCGGCGAGAACCCGAACATCCGCCTCACGACACTTGATCTGGACCCAACCCAGCCAATTGACTCGGAAAAGTCCTCACAGATTATCACAACCATCATCAGAGCCAAACAAAGCCCCTCCAACACCGAATTTGAGTACGCATTGCGGGACGGCCAAGTCCATGTTCCCCGACTGTATTCCTCCCCAGAGCTGAGCGACATCTTCCGCAACCGGAAAGACTCCCAGACCGCAGGATCCAACCAGCAACCCCCGTCCAAGCTACTTCCTCTCAAGCAGTTCGGCAACCGCGCCCTCGCCCTTAATATCAAAACCCCTGGCGCCCTAGATACCCTCCAGTATGTCGACGACCCATTTTACGCCGAGCCCCTAGCCGACCACGACGTCGAAATCACCTTGAAAGCCATCTCAATGAATTTTCACGATGTGATGTTCTCCATGGGCTACGTGGACCCTAGCCCCGGTGATGACGACGGCTTCGGTGCCGAGTGTGCTGGCGTAATCAGCCGCATTGGCAAGGCCGTTACACGCCACGTTGTTGGGGACAGGGTCCTCGCATGTCGAATTGGGTCCTGGAGGACATATGTGCGCAACCACGAGACGGTTGTGCAGAAGATTCCGGATTCCATGTCTTTTGCTGAGGCAGCGAGCTTTCCGTCTGTGTATGGAACGGCTATCTTCTCGCTGGTGGACATTGCGAGGTTGCAAAAGGGGGAGTCTGTGCTGATTCATGCTGCGTCCGGAGGGTTTGGCCAGGCATCAATTGTGATGGCAAGACATCTTGGTGCCTCGGCTGTTTATTGCACTGTTGGGAGTGAGGCGAAGAAGCGGCTGCTGATGGAGGCTTATGGCATCCCCGAGGAGCAAATTCTGAACAGCAGAGACCTGAGCTTTGCTGCTGGTATCAAGCGTCTTACGAATGGTAGGGGAGTTGATGTGGTGCTCAATTCCCTGTCCGGGGAGGCCCTGAGACAGACATGGTTATGCCTGGCACCCTTTGGGAGGTTCATCGAGCTGGGCCGGCAGGATATGTGTAAGTCTTTTCCATCGAGACAAATTTTGTGATGCAGGAGTACTGACAAATTTTGCAGTCGGGAACACCGGGCTGGATATGACGCCCTTCCTGTGCAACAGAACGTTTGCGGGAGTCAACATGAGGGGTGTCTTCTACCCCTCACCTCTCGCTGCCCGAGTGATGGAAGACATCATGCGATACCACAGGCAGGGGGTGGTCAAGCCTTTGCAACCACTCACTGTCATGAACTTCTCGCAGACGGAAGAGGCGTTCCGTACCATGCAAAGCGGCAAACATATGGGCAAGATAGTGCTTGTTCCACATAATGATGACCTCGTACCCGTACGTTTTTCCTCCCTTAGTTGACTGGCTCTAAACTCATATCCAACAGATGGTTCCGCCGATTCCTAAGGAGACGGCCGTTTCTCTTCGTCCGGACGGGACGTACTTCCTCCCGGGAGGACTTGGTGGTCTTGGTCGTTCAGTCGCAACGTGGATGGCTGCCAGAGGCGCGCGCTACATCGTCTTTACCTCGCGCACCGGAGACTCAAAGCCTGAAGCGCAAGCCCTGCTCAAACAGCTAGAGGAGCAAGGCGTCACGGCCAAGGCATATGCCTGCGATGTTAGCGACCGCGCCGAATTCGCGCGCATTCTGAGCGACATAGAACAGTCGGGATTCCCTCCTATCGTTGGCACGGTGACACTCGCGATGCAGATCCAGGATGTCTTCTTCGAGAACATGACGGCATCGGACTTCCAGGCGGCTGCCCGTCCCAAGGTCGATGTTACGAGGAATATGCACGACCTTCTACCAAAGGACCTAGACTTCTTTATCTGCATGTCCTCTGTCGCAGGTGTCGTTGGATCACGGGGGCAGGGCAACTACAATGCTGGTAAGCACCCCGTTTGGTATCTAGCTACTGTGATCTTACTAATTTACCTTAGGAAATACCTACCAGGACGCCATGGCGCGCCACCGCCGATCTCAAGGCCTCAAAGGCACAAGCATCGACCTTGGCATCGTCGAGGACATCGGCTTCGCCTCCGACAAGGGCGTCGTCCGGAATTTCCTCACCAAAGGCGCCGCAATCTGGCTCACCAGCGCCGATGTACTCACCATGATCGCCGCTGCCATCGCAGAATCCCTTTCATCGGACACCTCCTCGCCTCAGTTCGTCGATAACGCGGAAGCCGTCGTCGGCCTCGCCACAGGTGGTCTGATCAAGGCCGGCGGACATGACGACCCGTACTGGTTCCACGAAGCGCGATTCGCCTCCGTCAGAGTGCATGACACACAAGCACAACTTCAAGGCAACAACAACAACAGTGCTAACCAGGACACCGGCAGCGGCGCCGGGACGTGGGAGGATATCCGTGTTGCCCTGGCAACCGCCAAGAACGAAGAGGAGGCTGCTGCTGTGGCGCTGGGAGCGCTGAAGCGCAAGCTAGCGAGGGCGATGATGATGGATGAGGTGGATTTGGATCCTGAGAATCCGGCTAATGCGTATGGGATTGACAGTCTGGTGGCGGTGGAGATTCGGTCGTGGGTATTCAAGGAGCTAAGGAGCGAGGTTTCGGTGTTTGAGATTTTGAGTAATGCTTCGTTAACCTCGTTGGCGGGGGTTATTGCGGGGCGGTCGGCGGTAGTGAAGGGGGGTGGTGAGGATGAGTAGGTACTTAGGGGCAACGGGGGATGGGCGTGGATTTTGTCGGCATCTACTGAGATTTAGCTGCCCCATTAGTTCATAGTAATTGAACTGTTTTCGTACATAACCCAACGGCTGGTCTCGATGTTGAAGGAAGTTGACCATGATTTTCAGAGCGCTTTTCCAGAAAAGCGGCAACTAAACACACCCACCTAAGCCGTCTAGTCCATTCTGGTCAAAGGCTGTTACAATACAAGTCGAATGTTACATGAAACTGAATTACGGAATTTCAAAGCCTCAGACACCCTACATCGTGCTTAATATTCATTTAATGAGTCTGCTACAATGCATCCAAATATCCAACATTTCTATTTTTACATTCCTCCCCATCCTCAGGACTTCTTTTTCCCCGCGTAGAAATTCCCCTCAACCGATGAACTTCTCGGACGTCATCAGCATCAGGAAGTCGGTGGACGCCTTTGACTCGAGGACGCACGAGTTGAAGACCAGATGCAGGGGGATCGTCGAGACGGCAAGCAACACCCAGAAGCAGCGGTTGCGCCACGGGACGTAGAACAGGTTGCGCCACGACTGGAGGCCGACCTCGAGCGCCCTGCCCTTGGCGTGTGCGCGGTCGACATCGGTGCGAGTTGGAGCCACCAGAACTTGCATGTAGAAGTTGGACGAGGCCAGCAGGCCCGAGGCGATGAAGTTGATGGCCAAATGGGTCCAGAAGTTGAATTTTGTCGACGCCGCGCAATCGCCGCGGAAGAGGAGCGTCGTCGTGGTCGACCCAGACTTGTTGTCGAAGAGGCCGCGCGGGCTCCCTTCAAGGCTGTAGAGCGAGACCAGGAAGGCCGAAGGGAGAGGGCGAGCACTGAGATGAAAATGACGAGGTATGCCGCTGCGCGTCGCCACCCGACGAAGAAGGTCCGCCATGTTGTTCGTCGTTGTGGCCGTGGCGGCAGTGCTGTTTCGTTGTCGACGCCGAGCGGCACCGTCACGTTGAAGTCCATATGACCTGGGTCGCTCTTCACGCTCAAGAGCGTGTCGGTGTCGAGGGTTCCCGTCCGATGCGCCATTGGGGTTTATTAGGCATTATAACGGACGGGATCCTGGAAGGCGCACTAGAGGGTCAATGCCCCAAGCCTCTAGGCTCCAGCTCCAGGCTCTGGGCAGCCGTGCAATTGGACAGAGCAGGGAACACTTCAGGTATGTACGCGCCGCAAAGCCTCAGGGCGCCAGGCCAAAATTTCCCCAGACTCCCGCCCCGCCAAGACCGAACGGAGGCCGAGCATAGACCTCAATCGCAATCGCAGCTCGACCTCGCATTTCGATTTCGGACTTCCCGTCAGGCTCGGACCAGGGGGGTCCAATTAAGCCCCTGAAACCCCAAAAGGACTGATGATTCCTCACAGCGTGCAGAAATATGAAATGTCAAATGTTTCACAACACTTTCCATCCCTGACGTTCACCAACGAAGGTGCGCAGCCAAGGCCCGAAAGTTAAGTACGCTTCGGGCTGAGATGCAGCGTCTTGTCTGGCAAGTTGTCTATATATGTAACTCCCACACATATTCCCACATCTGCCTCTCCGAGAGCCAATCAATTATAATTCATATCACCCGAACTCCTTGCGTAACAGTCATCATCTCCTCCAAGTTTTACAAGAACTCGAACGATTAGGCTCCGAATTGGGTATCACATCGTCATCGACTTCAGCCCCCCCAGAAACACCACCGTCTCCACCGTCTCCATCGGGCTTTTTGGGCCCTGCATCGAAAGAAAGTCCGACTCCGCGTCTCCCCTGCCGAGCTGAATCGTCTTGTACGACCTCCCCGACTGGTCGTTCACGTCGGCATACCGCGCTCTCGCCAGGTCGCCTTCGAGTTGGCCCCATGTGGCATCGAGATATGACGCATTCAACTCGCGACCTCCGACCTCCTTGAGGCCTTGCATCATCCACTGGACCTTGGTTCTCGGGATCGATGTCCCGGGGGGAAGCTTCTTGAAAAACACCCACCACACTGTGGCGACGCCCATGATAACCACGTAGGCGAGGAGAATTCCCAGCGTTGGGGCGGCTAGTTGTACTGTTGGCGTCCTTACGCTCAGGTTTCGGGTGGCGTACGACAGTTCTTGCGTATCTTTGGTGATGTGGTAGGCCTGGTAGAAGCGGAAGAGTTCGCGGGGGGTTGGTATGGTGACGGTGAGGTTGTTGAAGGCCTCGACTGACATTCGAGGCTCGTAAAAGACGCTGTATGCCTTGACGATAGAAAAGAGATCAAATGTCCAGAGGTTGGTGATATGCCCCTCGGCATCGGGGTCAAGATCCTTTGGCATGCGAGTTGGGTCCCGCTGCATCAAGCAGGACGTCTTGACATATGTTGCCTTCTCCACGTCGCCCTTGCCGAAAAGGGCTTCGCCGGTACTGTGGTTAGCCGGAAACCCGTGCATGTGGAACAAGGCAACGGTATAGTTCAAGGGTAGAAAGTTGTGCCGCAGTCCTGATGTCGCATTGTAGCCCATGGACGTGTTGGTTTGGATGACCACCCAAAGGAAAACATCGACGAATCGACTGCTAGACCACGAACCCGCGGTGGTATAATAAATGTTCTTGTTCTCGGTACTGTTGCGGCCATAGTTGCGCATCCCTTCACCGAGAGCGACTTCCCTATAGTGGATGTCAGCGAATATTCTCCAGTACCTAGGGGGAAAGAACTTACACGCCAGGAACGTCAACATAAACATCCCCCGTCGACAGGCCGCTAGCGGAGAGCTTGATGTCGGTCTTGTCCGTGTATTCGCACTCGGCTGACCATGACGAATTCCACTCCTCGGGCTGATAAGACCAGTCGGCCCGGTTATCGGGGAGCCAGTCGACGACCTGGTTGAGCGGGAGCTCGGCCTTGATGAAGCGATCGATTGTGTTGTTCCATCCAACCACGGCGCTGGTCATCCCATTGAATGTTGATTTGGCTCTCACCCCCTGGACTGGCGTCAACCGAAGCTCGGATCCGAGCCGAGTCGAAGATACAGCAAGGGGCGCAGAAGCAATCGCAATCGCGGTCAGGACAATGATCAGCTACAGCCGCGTTAGTCATTGCGCATGTCTTGACGGCAGCGGGAGACTTGACATACGAAACCCTGCGACGCCATCTTCCACAGCAGTGCTCTGCCCAGACCGCGACGGAGGAAAGGGATGGTGTCGACGACATCGCCGATACCGCTGGGAAAGAAGAGGGACAGGAGACTGGTTGAGGCCTTGGTCGAAGGAATCTTGAGCGCCGACTTCTTCCAAAAGATGTAGGCCACCGACCAAATGCCGCCGACGCAGAAGACGTTGATGAGCAGCGCCAGCACCGCCCGGACCGTCCCCAGGTCCCAGTTTGAGGAAAGCGAGATCCAAATCATGGTGGGCTCAGAGTTTTAGTCGTCGTGACAGGAAGCCATTACCTCCAGAGAATGCGGAAACAAGAAGTGGGGAATCATGGGTGTGGATGACAGTTGCGGGGGAAGGAGTGGTCACCCGTTCTACATATAACGTGCCCCGCCCGCCTCTCATCCGATTCAAGTTACAAGCAGTAGGTATTACCCTTCCAGTCGCTCCCTACCAACTGCCTGTACCGATCGACCGTGGAGGATCTAGCCGTTAGCGCCGCTGCCGCGCACGATGTTACAGTCATCGGAAACGGGGGATCCGACCAAGGGCCCAATTTAGAACATTCCATTGGAATGAATGCATGAAACGGGCTTTTTGCCGCTCCAGATCCCAAAAGCAGTTCCATAGGGCTATAACGGTGACCATCGGCCTCCAAACCTGGTCGTCGCCTGCGCTGGTTGACCCAATCATGCGCTGGAAAACGGCAATGCCAAGGAATTTGAGTGCGATCCTGGGGCTGGGGGTCAGCACTAGTCCAGCACCCACCACGCGAGCCATTGGCACCACACACTTGATTGCCTGCCGTGCAAAAAGCCACTGGGCATGAAAATGCGGACGGATTCCGCACAGTGTTGGTCGTTCCAGTGGCCAGTGATCCCTCCTGCATTGGGACGATCGAGTCGCGCTTGTTGGAAATCGCTTGACAGAGGATTCTCTGGGACCACCAACGTTTTCGAGGCACATCCATCCAACAATGCGCACACGACATATCTCCTTGCAGTCGGGCAAACTCCTTCTGGCGAATACTTCCAAGAATGAAGGCCTGACTTGGATGCCTATCCAAGGTCCGAGTGTGCTGCAGTGAGCTATTGTGCAACGCCAGACCTCCATCCAACCGCTGGTCGCTTCAAGATGCCAAGGTGCCAAGATTGGCCGAGTCGGCGAAGGCGCCATGCTCTTTTCCGGGATCACTGCAATTTTAGCGCCTCAAAAGGGCCCCAGACCCTAAGGGTTTGGGCATACCGTGGAAAAATAACCAATGGCGCATGGAATGGAGTTCGCGGCGCGCCTGTAAGGCAAGGAAGGAGCAGTTGGTTGGAGTGACGAATCGGCCCACATCCACACTGCAGCTGGAAGGCCAATATTTTACCTAGGCATTGGGCAGGCAGAGCACCTCAGACAGACGCTTCTATCGCAAGCATCCGAGTCCTGACAACCATCTCTCATGTCGCCACCAGGAAGTGCCACCAGAAATCAAACGCATCTAGGCGCGGCGCGGCGAAAATGGTATCTTGTCTACCAATCTCTTTTGTTTTGGTAAGATGCATTGACGTGTGAGGCAATTCACCAATCTAAACGGGGAAAAGATCGCCGGGGTGGGTCCGGGAAGCCGGAGACTTGGCTCTTTGCACACTCCCGGGACCGTGATGCTCGGGCGCCCAGAAACCCGAGACTGCGCGTCTCCGACTCACGCTCGAGCCGCTTCTCGAGCGCTTCTCCAAGAGTCCGAAGAAGTACGCCCAGCTCAGACTGAGGCTGCAGTGGATTTTCAGCACCAAGGATAAACTGATATTCTATCGCAGTGCCCTAAGGGGCCAGCACCATGTCTTGGATACCATCCTGGATGTTATGATTCTGCAGACTGCGAGAAATACGGAGCCTGTGTGAGTTGCGTGTTCTGCTGCTTTTCTCCGACTCAGTTACTAACAAGCGCACTCAGTGTTATCAACCTTTCTCTTGAGCAGTCGGTTCACGTCCTCTAGGAGGCATTAACGCGACGAAAGGAGCAACTAAGGGATCGATTAGCCCATCCACGCAATCGCTTCCCCCAGACACTGACTAAGAGAGTCGGGAGATTGCGTCTGGCGATGATGCCTGCTTTTCGAATGCCATTGTCCTGTCCACGCCAGAGACCCGCACAGGAGAATACTCCATCAGCGCTGACGAAATTCGGGAGACAGAGACCCAAATCGAGGAGGGCCTTACTCCAGAGCCTGGGAGTTCACTATTGGATATCTATGAGGACCTCCGCGCATTATCGCGTAAAGCCGTGCGTCTAGGAAGGAAGGCTCTGGAATAAAAAATGACCGGTGATACAGAAAAGGAAGAGTGCGATACAGTTGATCAGAACAAGGACCCGGACACACTCCTTCCCCAAAAGAAGGCCAGTCTTGGGTCACTTACAATTCAGGAGGCGACTATCTCCAAAGCAAAATACGGGGTTCCATATGAACTCTGTTCTACTTGGGAGGTGCGTAGGGACTCAAACGAGGTTAAACTTAACCAATTTAGGCCAATTTAAGCCCTAGGGACTGTGCTCGCTACTAGCAGACCGTCTACCAGTGCTCCACGGGTCGTGGTATTATGATTCACCAGAGGCTTACAAGAATTTGATGGCTACGGGGAGGTTCGAGGCGAGGACAGGTGAAGACAAAATCATCCTCCCAGAGATGTGGGAATATCTGGTCAAACCAGGCCAGTTATTCAAAATACTCTTTGGCATACGAGAGTTGCATCATTTGGGTTACAACTGGGAAACGGAAGCCACAGCGGGACAGTTATCGTAACAGGGAGTAGGGGCATATGTTATTTTCACATGTTAAGCACCACCACCAACAAATCGGTCCAAAACTAGGTGGATACACAAAAAACATGAGTGTCTATCTCAACTACAACCATTTCGAAGATGATGCATTCTTGCCCTCAGGTGAGGTTTAAGTCTAAAATCATACATCTTGTTACAGTCTTTGAAGAACGCCCTTCCTACCTAGTTTCAAGCGGTCTCATGAATTTTCAAGCGGGCCACTAGGTAATTACAATTTTAAGTAAGGCCTTTTACAATAGAAGAAAAAAGGCCTGGCTATTCTGGGAACTTTGCAAGAGCTCCTTACACTAATTCCTCACACAGATCAGAGAGCCCTTTTCTTTCTTCCCAAGCATTCGTCAGAGCTATCCCTAACAACCTTAACCCTCAATCTTCAACCGTCACCACTCCCATCTACCCACCTTTTCCCCATCTTCTTCCCATCCTCAACTCCTCGCTTTACAACCCCAGGCCCACCTCGTCCTCACCCCATCAACACTAACGGTCTTCGTACCTGGCTCCACGTCCGTCAAAGCCCTCTGACAAGTCGTCGTCATTGATCCCCCCCTTATATACTGACACCCATCACATCCCACCGTAATCGTCTCCGTAACCGTCGCCTTATACACCATTGGCCGCAGCCTCTCCTCAAGACACTCGTGTTCGACTCTTTCCCTTGTACCGAAGAATCTTTTGTCGACCTGCTCCAGGCCGAGGGAGATGCGGCAGGTTCCGTCGGGGTGGTGGATTACGCTGAAGGCGGTGGGGGTTTCAGGGGGGGTTTGCCAGGGCTGGAGGGTGGGGAGGGGGAGGGTGCGGGTTATGTCTGTGAGAATGTATGAGGTGGAGAGGGAGGGGGTGGGGAGG
>Ga0247760_1000400_pt1 | contig 47909 bp, 46 predicted proteins | sample UWRJL171409R4_FD_179936 | JGI IMG/M metagenome (GOLD analysis project Ga0247760, IMG submission 179936) | Plant litter microbial communities from Arlington Agricultural Research Station in Wisconsin, United States - UWRJ-L171-409R-4 | ecosystem: Environmental > Terrestrial > Plant litter >...
TTTGGCTTGTTTGAAAGCCAAGATTGGTATATAGATATATAGGGGGTTCATCTCGGGAAGTGCTGTGTCCTAATCCCTGGCATCGAACTCGGTTAGAGCTACTTGGTAGCCCTTGTGTCTTCCTGTCATCTATAAATGACAGCAACAAGGAAAAGAAAATCACCTTCCTCTGCGAGATTCCCAAATCAGCATCAATTTGGCTTCCAGTCTACACTTCAGCTACAAGATCAGACTGACAAGCCCCTTCGTCCCCTCAGCAAGCTTACTCAGGTCAGGATTTCTCCCGAGCCCTCCCCGAACCGTGAACTGTTAGAACATACGCAACCTCTATATTTCCACGAACGCCTTTCCCTTTCATTCTATAGCCCAACACGCCATAACCAAAAGACCCCAATTCCGACTCATACCAGCACACAACCCACCACGCTCTCAATGCGACCAATACCCATATTCTACCTTCATTGCTCTAATTCCCCGGAAACCCCACCAACCCAATCGTAAACAACCCCCTATCCCCCTCTAACACCCCCCTCATCCCCTTCAGCGCATCCACATCCCATGCCGCCCACACAAACCTTCCATCCAAGAAATCCGCTTCCCCACTCGCCGCCCACACCGCAAACGCCCCCGCCAAATCAATCTCATCAAACGGCATGCCCAGCCCCTCCGTCATCTTGCCAACCTCCGTCCGATATAGCCCTGGATGGTAATGAACCACCCTGACCCCCTTCTCTCGATTCTCCACGCCAAAGTGCTCAAAAACCCTCACCGCCGCAAGCTTGCTGACCTGGTAGGCTGCATACCCCGGGACGTACGGGAGGTGCGCCATCGCGGTACTAACATGCAACACCACGGCATTAGGTGCCATAACCGGCGCGAAGGCGCGCAGGAGGTTCTAGTTGCCCTTTATGTTAATTTCAAAGACGAGCCAAAAGTCGGTCGGGTCGGTGTCAGCTAGGGGGGAGATGGCGTTGATGTAGCCTGCGTTGGCGACGAGGATGTCGATTTTTCCAGAGGGGAGTGCGGAAGCGAAGGTTTGCAGGGAGGCGGTGATGGAGGGGAGGGAGGTCATGTCGCCGGGGATGGCGTGGACGGTGGTGGAGGGATAGGCGGCGGCGAGGGCGACTTTGAAGAGTTTTGCTGTTTGAACTTTAGTGGGTTGGCGATGGAAGGAAGGAGCAATGAGGTCCCAATGTCAGTTGTGGAGGTTTGTCGTGAGAGGTTGTTGGTCTGGTCTTTAGGGTTTTACAGATGGATAAAACTGAGAACTTGATGTTCTGGATGAAGATCCGAGTAAAATTTCGATGGCCATCGCGCACCGATATATATGCCCTCTCATGGTGACTGTCGAGATGTTGAAGCCTCGGAGTTCGGAATCGCGGGCCAATCCTGGCTTGGACGCGAGTTCATACAGCACAGTGTCTTCACTTGCTGTCGACTGCCAGGTAGGCGCAGCAGCAATGGTTTTGGCAATCGACACACACTGTGTACAGGATCCAGCACCGCTATCCACTCTTTGTTGCTGCCGAAAGTGATCCTTACAAAGCACCTGAGGCGACCGAGGAGGCCTTGGCAGAAGACGCGACTAATCGCAAATCAGTAACCGGCCCCCAATCTGCCAGGTAGGTCTATAGGTACGGACTGACAGTCATGCAAAAATCGGCCTAAAGATTGGGTACCGAGACAAAGCAGTGGCTTACAGATCTCCTCGGACATTGGATTCCTTTCTTGATATCAGTACAACGCTCTGACAAACTGAGCTAATCAGACAATCAGTTGTTCTTGAGCTGTGGGGTTGCGAGATGGGCACATTCATGGTGTTGTGGAACCAGACTATTGCACGCTGTGGATCGAAGGCTCTGTCATGAAAAACGAGTGTGTTGATTGCTTCAATCGGTTGGAAGCCGAGGGCTTGCAACCGCTAAATACTGCGTACAATGGGGTAGTTCCATTCCTCCGTTGTTATGGCCTGGAATGAGCCACGCAGTAATTCAACAGAATACCAGCGATCGCTCCAATCGCTGGTATGGAGGCTATTCAGGGATTGGATTCGTGTGACACAGACCGCAGGGCAACCCGCCCAGCGCACCTCTGTCCAGACCAAACAAGACGAGACCACGATGAAACCACTTACGGCTCAAGACTTTATGAGGTATTTAAGACAATCTACGGATCTAGTCTATGAGTCTAGTCTATGAGACGGTATATAGGTGCGGTGGATCAACCTGATAATATCCTGTCGTTTGAGACAGCCGCTCACATTGAGAAGCGAGCCATTGACGCCCAGCGTTTTTGTGCCCTCCATGTGGCGCAAATCAATAGGTAGAGATGAGTCCCATTCTCAGCAATTGTTTTCTCCAACCACAACGACATTCCATTTATCCTTAAAAAAAGCTGACCTGAGGTTTGTTCTCCCCCGTTGACCACACAATGGTTGAAAATTGCTCATGCGCCCCATGCGATGTCGCTGTACGCTGACAGTTTAAACTCCGTATTATGCTAGATAAAATCAAAACAATCAGCATGGATGTTGGATATTGAATAGGGTCTGGACGTAGAAGACGGGTGCGTTGCACGTACGTCACTGCACCACCAGATGGCAGAGTCCCACGAACAGCTGACTCTTGCGCACTCCCTAGGGCCAGGAGCCATAGTCGGAGTGTCCTTGAGCCCGTCCAAGTAAAGGGTGCCCTGGTAGATCCTCAGGGACCGCGCCAAGGTCCAAGGGCCGAAGCAGTAGTGGGAGTTGTATTTTGATTCCTTCGTTCCGAGCTTAGATTCGGCCGCTCTCTCCATGTCGACCTTGGTGCTGTTTGAGACGTTGAGAACCAGCTGCTCGAAGTCGGGGTTGATCTGGCTGAGCTGGGCAATCATCTGCTGAACTGTGCCGGTCACGTTGATGTAATCTAGAAGGGACTGTTGGTCATCGATTCCGCTTCGCGACCAGCAAATTTGACGTCAAGTAAATCAAGGCTGGGGTCACGGTCCCACCATCGGGGAAGGCTTGAGGTCACCACTCCATCTCTCGGACGTGGTAGCCGGGAATCGGGCTTTCGACGTTCGCCATAGCGACCTACTGCAATTTGAATGGAGCAGAAAGCCGGATGTCTAGTGGGGGAGGATAGGAGAGCGCACTGCACTAGCCGTCGCCGCGAGGACAAGCAACTTTGTGAAGATCATTTTGGAAAACACTAAACAAAAACTAGAGGCTACTTCTGTGCTTGAGTAGGGCGGATGTGTATGTAACAAGAGGTTGATATTTTGGTTTGGTTTTCAGCGTCACACTCGACGTTGCTGCAAATCCTGAAGCAAGGCGTAACGACGGACGATCGTGGATAAGGCAAGCGCGGGAATTAGGTGGAGGAAAGGACGACAGAGGGAAATTTTATCCTTCATGAAAACTCAAGTTCGGCGTTTCTCAAAAGGCACGCCCCACCGTGCCTTTCATCTCAACAAGCTCGCCATCTCCATATCGGCTATTAATGCAAAATATTTCTACCTAGAATCCATCTAAAAATGGAATTCTAAGGTATTTGATAGTTCTTGCGTCGACCCTCGAGGCGCAACAGCGGAAGCAAACACATGCCCAAGAGTGAAGCTTCCGTTGTTCTGCTCACATTTTATTTACACGCCAAGCTGCCGTTGCGTTCCGGGGTTATGGAAGCGAATAACCCAGCTTCTAGAAGACTCGCATGCGAAGCATCATGCCTTACCCACTTTATTTTATCCGGAATTCCTCCTTCCGCACTCGTTTCGAGTCTGAACCCGCGCTCCCAAATTACGCCGAGAAAGAACTCAACCCGGCTGCGTTGCCCTCCATAGCGAGACCTCCAAACACGCCACGCAATCGAAACGGCACGCCCCCTCAATATCAGAGTATTGCAGCAGACATAAAGAGTGTGCAGCGGTGATGCATGAGCCGCACTCCCCCCCTTCGATCGTATTTTTCCACGAGACGGAGAAATGCTTGCGGGGCCACAGATCTCGGATCATTGCGGCGTTCATCTCTCCCGTACCCCACTCGATCTCCCGGAAAGCGCTTTCTCCCACCTATTTGGTCGGATGAGATGCTGTAGGTACTGCCGGTGCCGGGGGAACGGCGACGGCTGAGATATCGTGGAGCTTATAAGGGCACCATCATGGCCGTCGGGTGTCTTTCTGAAAAGGCTTGGTGAATAACTACACAGAAGCCATTCAGGATGAAATTCCCACTACCCGCCACTCTGGCGGCCTGCGTCGCCCTCCTTCCCGGTGTCTCGGCAACCATTTTCTACGCCGGTGTTGCCGAATCAGGTGGCGAGTTTGGCGCATGGAGTCCAACTGCACAGGTCGGGACCGGTTTGCCCGGCCGATTCGGTGTTGAATACGCATTCACCAGCAGCTCCGGGGTCGATGTCATGGCAGATAAACACAAGGTCAATCTGTTCCGTGTCGCCTTTCTGCTGGAGCGCATGTGTCCGCTGGCCTATGGGCTCGGTGCCAAGTTCGACGAGACACACTTCGACCACTTCAAGGAGTCGATTGATTACATCACCAAGAAGAAGGGTGCCTGTGAGTCAGCGTGCAGCTGCAGCCGCCGCGGCCCCTTTTACAATTACTGATCGCAGCTCGGCAGATGCTATTCTCGACCCACACAACTACATGCGCTACAACAATCCGTCCTCTCAGCCCTACAGCGGGAGTGTCATTGGCAACACGTCTGACGTCACCGCTGCCACGACGGCCCAGTTCGGAGCCTTTTGGGGGGAGCTCGCCAAGCGTTTCGCCGACAACGAGAAGGTCATCTTCGGCTTGATGAATGAGCCGCACGACATGCCCAGCGCGCTCAACCTGGCAAATCTGCAGAGCGCCATCGACGGGATCCGCAACGCCGGCGCCAAGAATCTCATCATTGCCCCGGGCAATTCCTGGTCGGGCGGTCACTACTGGACCAAAGGCGGCTCCGAGGCCAACAGCAATTGGATCCAGAAGTTGGTCGACCCCCTCAAGAACACAGCCGTTGACATCCACGAGTACCTCGACGAGGATTTCAGCGGCGGCCACACGGCATGCACGCAGGACCCCGCCAAGAATCTCGCAGGCGTAACGGCGTGGCTGAAGGAGAACAAGCTGAAGGCTTTCATCACCGAGTTCGGCGGCTCCAACACTACGGGCTGCGTGACGATGCTGAATGATCTCATGGACTACATGTCCAACAACGAGGAGTACATCGGATGGACTGCCTGGGCTGCCGGACCTTTCTGGGGATCCGCCTCTCCCTGCTGCACCGACCAGAAGCAGTTCGGTAGTTTCGAACCGGGCAGCAAGGCTGCGGATGGCGGACCCAGCTTGTACGACACAATTTGGCTGCCTGTTCTTTCAAAGAAGGTTCCCGCCAAGCTCCAGTGGTCTGGGCCAGCGAGTGTGAACGGTGGCGAGCTCACTACCAGGTAGTTGGACGGCAGCGGATGTACAGACTACAAAACGTTAACAAGATTTTGGATACCTAGATATGCCACGCTGTGCCATCCCCATGCAATAAAACCGCACCATTGTACTCCATACCCCATCTAATCCCAAAAACCAAAACATAGTTCATCACATGCGTCATCATCGTCCCTCCTCAGATCAGAACCAAACCCCCACCCCTCCCGGCCCTGCCGCCGTTTTCTCCACCCACTGCTCCGTCCACCTCGCGACCCCATCCGCCCTCCACCGCGGCCCATCCCCAAAGCACATCCCATTCAGCACAAACATATCCACCAGCTCATTCACCATCTGAATCCTCCTCGCGTCCCCCCTTCCCGCCAGAGCCTCCCTCCACGGCGCCCACCCAGCCGGCGTCATCCTCAGCCGGTGCTGCACATACGCCTGGATCTCCACCGGCGTCATCCACAGGTGCGCCTCGCCATAGGCCGCGGGGTGGTCCGCCTCCTGCAGCACCGCCGCGAACAGCCGCATCGGCGCTTCCGGGTCTCGGCCCGGGTGGTCGCCGGCGATCCAGCCCTTGGTCCGCCACGTGAAGCGCGCGTGGATGATGTCGTGCACTAGGATGTCGGAGAACTGGCGCATCGTGGGGCCGAACATGCGCTGGATGATGGAGTGGGCACGGCGGACGCGGCGGAGGTAGCGCTTCTGCTTCTTGGCGCGGCTGGAGGGGCTCAGGGGGTGGGGATGTGGTTGCGTCGTCATCGTCTGCTGTTGCTGGCGCCGGCTGTGGGGTGTCTGTTGTGAGCCGTCGCCGAAGGCGTGGTCAGCTACTAGTCCTTCGTCGTATTCTTCTAGGATTTCGTCTTCATGGGGTTCGTCAAGGACGTCGTCGTCGGGCCCACCCACTACGACGGATGATACGCTAGAGGTGTTGTTAGCGGTGTTGTTGTGTAGGAGGAGCCGGCGTCGGTTGTTGGGCTGGGCGTGTCGGAATACGCTAAGAGAGAGAGCATAGTCCGTGTCATCATCGGCATAATCAGAGTCACCAGCAGCATAATCAGAGTCACCAGAGGAGGAAGAGGATTGATCGGGGTCGAGGACCACGCCGCGGAGCCGGGCGTTGATGATGGTTCGGAACGCGCCGAGGGAAAAGCCCATACCAGTCCAGAAGATGGCCCCCGCCAGCGAGCGCATGCCCTCGCCGACGTAGGGCACGATATCATGTGGCGGGTGGACGATGCGGATCGCACGGTCCGGCTCGAACCAAAGCCCGTAGCTGAGCCGTGGGGACATGCGGCCACCGCTGCTCGTGTCGCTTTGGGCTTGGTGGTAGGAGGGGGAGGCCGACGCGGTGAGCTGCGAGTAGATATTGGCGCTACTCGAGGTCGGCGGCGCTGGCAGCATCGGCGCGCCGAGAGACATGAAGTCGAGGTTGGGGTCGATGACCCCCCCATCGAGCAACACCTGCTGCTGTCCGAATCCAGGCGTACTCAGCGCCGGGTCGCTATCGTCGTCCTCGCTGGGATCGGTCAACGCCCTGGCGAGAGACGCGTCAAGGCCCGCGACGCGGAAGGCGTTCTGGATGGCAGTCTGCAGGTTTGTCTGACGGCTACGTGCCTGTGCTGGGCCGGCGGCCGCCGCCCGTGAGATCTCGTCGATGGCGTTCCGCAGCGCTTGGTTGTCCTCTCTCAGCTCGCGGATCATATCGATCTGCCGCCGGCGAAAGGCGCGCTGCGCCAGACGGCCACGCTCTCGACGTTGCTGAGAGTTCGAGTTAGTTCCTGGTTGGTGGGTTTTCAAAAGGAGCCGAGCCTGAGGGCTGACAACGCCGACTCGGGGGCAGGGAGGGAAGGGTATTCATACCGCCAACTCTCCATCGTCGAGCATCTCATTCTCCGAGCCCGGCATTCTCGGAGATTCGTAAAATAAAAAGACAGGTGAAGGGTTGCGAATTAGTGATTCAAGCCAAGAGTTTGCCGGGTTTGTTGCGGGAACGTTAGGGCAGCGGGGTCTGAGGGCCTCAAGGGCAGTAAAATATACCGCGGTGGGTGGCAATTAGTAGTGGTATTTCGCTTGTATGTGCTCTATTTTATATTTCATCTTTGTGTGTAGTAGTTGCCCTCCATTGAACGGACGAATATCTCTCCTGGTGAGGATGGTGTTCGGGACTACGACTCAAAGAGGAGGCTCAAGTCGATGGCCCTGGTCAAGTACGGAAAATAGTGGGGCAGTTCGCCCAACAAGGCGTCATATTCCGCCAAGAGCCCGTGGAACCCTCCAGTCTCCGGGCAGTTGATTGGAGTGGGTGTGTAGGCAAAGAAATTAATCAGCCGTATCTGCGAGTCTTGCAGACACTAGGCCGCTCTCGAATGCAGGGCAGGCAGAGATGCAGACCGCATGGGCACGATACGGGGAAGCCAGGTCGCACTGAGCTGACTAAGATCGAGAACCATGTGCTTCGGGACAAAATATTCGAACCCTGGAGCTCCCGAGCTTCTCGCAAGGCTCGGGGCCTCTACGGATGTGAATTCGCGTAATGACGAGGGAAGAGGAACTTTCGCTCTTTTCTTGTTATCGGGGGAGGACGGGGGAGAACGACTGAGGGCTCTCCTCGCGGATGGCGCTTCCACGGATGGCGCTTCCGAAATGTGGCATGACAGCGAGGGTGTGATGGATGGAAAGGCTGATTCGGGGGTTCTCGCGGCAACTTCCATACAGGAGACAAGCTGCCTTGCGGAAGAAGCCTTATTGGCGGGGGCGAGCTTGCGAGCTTGCGGCACGGCTGGTTGCTGACTGATTTCCTGGTCGCGCTGTTCTTTGGCCAAGTGGGCAAGATCCTCGCAGGATTCCAGAAATGCGTTCAGCCTTATTCTCCTGATTGAGGATAACAAACCTTAGCTCAGTGTCCCTGCGAGTGCAGCCATGACGTACGTTGCTGGCGACCGTTGTTATGGTTGTCTCTTCAGGAGTGTGGCGGATTAGGTAAGCTTGAGGTGCCTGTTTGTTGGAGGTTGGCTACCTGGCAGCGTCGCACGAGATCGGGGCGGCTAGCCAATCATGGCGTTTATGGAACGGCTGGCCCCACTGCATCTGGGGATGCGCCTGAAACGTTTCCAACACACCTTCTGGAACACGACAGCTGCCAGAGCTCCGAATGCTTGGGTAATCGTTCTGCTCGCCGAGGCTCGCGGGATTCGCGATTTCCGCCCCAGATACACCTCGGTTGAATTTAATCTCCTGCAGTCAATCGCCCGCAGCTGCGGCAACGGGATCAAATGGATCGTCACCTCCCATTGCGCACAGCGACTCATCAGATGGCAGGGCAGGATGCGAGCAAGATGCGGGAACTCCTGGCGCCAACGCGAAATGCCCCCAAATCCGGAGGTTCTGCCGAAGAAGACCGCGAGCTCGGCGGCAGGGGCGGCCGCGGTGAGAACCGTGTTGCTGGTGGATTGTCGTGCTGGGACCTGGGTGCTGTGGGGAGTTGTTTGTGGCAACCTAGAGTAGAGCAGCTCACTCAGAACTTTATCTTATTCTCGGTATCTTCCAGGGTACGGCAGCTCCACCTTGGGCTGTGATTCTGGCGGCTCGGCGACACTGAGTAGTAATGGGGCGCAATTACTAACGGGAGATGCGCCGAACTGTCTCTGTGCCTCGTGGCATCAAAACATCTGAACCAAGAACGAAACATTTCTCACTCGAAGGAGCGGGCAGCGAAAATCCCCAAGTCCCCGATGCAGAATCCTCCGGGGGCTGGAGGGTGGGACAGATCGCGATGGGGCAAGTCGTTGCGACTTGTGTGCCGGAACACTCGACATCCGGCCGACAAAATCCCGGGCAGCTGGCCAAACAAAACCAGCGAGCGCGCCGCCGCGTGACGCTGGCTACCACTCCCGTCACTCCCGTGCGAACTGCAGCGCGATAGTGGGCGATTGGGAAAGGGGAATGGCGGGTGTGCAGAGGGGTTTGAACGCCCAAGGATGCCGGCAAGACTGGCTTCCGCGCCTCTAGGCAATTGGGGACGACGTCAAGCCGGTGCCGTGGGATTCTGCCCCAATAACAATCCCGCCTCGATGCTCCACTGTCGCCGTGCGGTTAGGTCCCGAACTAGCCACTGGCGCAGGAGGAAGCTCATCTTCCCGGCGGCGCCAGTCGAGTCCGTCCACGGGCGGGGCTTCTGCGCAACTTCCGCAACTGGAAAACTGGATGGAATATGGCATCCCGTGCTGGGCCGTTGTCGACCCGCGGGCCGGCTGCCACCCGTTGCCAGCTCCCCCCTTTCCCCTGGCTGGCGCATCTGTCTCTGGCTGTCACGCTGTCACGCTGTCACCCCACGACCCCTCTCTGCTCCTGGAAACTGGAAGCTTGGGCCACAGCAGGGAGGCAGAATCTCGCGTCAGCCAATCCGAAACCCGCAACGCCACTAGACTACGCCGGCAAGCCTCACAGCCGTTTTGCAACCCTTGACCCATCCGACTGTCGCAGGTGTTACAGATCCCGGACAGAGCCTGTGGCCCTTTGCAGCAACCTCGTCGAGTTTCTGTCCGTTGGTCAAAAGGGTTTGTGGGCCGCGTCGTGCCCGATGCTCTCTTTTTTTCTCTTTTCTTTCTTTCTCTTGTTTTCTTAGCTTATCTATGTCTGCCGGCCCTCTTGGTCCCTTCGTTTGCTTCCCAGTCACATTGACCACGGTGTGGCGGCTGGCGGATTCTCCTCTCGAGTCCGCGCCCTTCGTCCCCCTTTCTACGTCGCCGGGCATTCATCATGCCTTTCGGGATACCGCGCTTCCCCTCGGTCACCGCTACGGAGTTGGGCACTCGCTGGGCGTCTGCAAGCCAGAAACGGTGGTACAGGATGCCGTTCCAGCTCTCCATCTTCCACATCACGGCCGTCGTCCTGCTCGTGATCTCGTCGGCCCTCCTCAACCACGGCAAGACCACGCCAGAACCCCAGGTCTGTGCGTCGCTCGATCAGCCGAATCCTCTGGCAGAACTGTTTCCGAACAATGCCACGGGTGTTCTCAATGCGACACTGGCGATCATTCCCATCTCGTTGGAGACGGCCCGCCGCCTGATTCCGCCCCAGTACGGCATCCTCGAACGGGCCTACCGTGCGCTCCTCCCAGACTTCCCCGAGGGCATGTATCCTGTGATGGTGCAAGCAGCCCATGACCATGATGTCCAGTTTCGGGCATATGGTATCACCATCGACGACTTCTCGGTAAGGCCTCCTTGGCATGGCATGCATCGCATGTCTGGGTCGTGTGAGCTGTGTATGCTAACTGCCACCGAAGCGCGTCGGCTTCGAGTTTCCCTTCCTGGACCTCCTGGGCGATGGGTACTCTTCGTTTCGATGGGCGCCTTCGCAATTAATCACTGCAAGCCACGCCATCGCCGTCCAGGGCTCCCGGGACTACGGCACCGTCGTTACGCCCGCCGAGTGGGACCCTTCCTGCGACGCTTATCGCGCATTGCCGAACGGCAATACCTTCTTCAAGGGTAAGAGCCTGAGCTCTGCAGAGTTTATCGAGGTAGAGATGTCTCGGCTCAAGGATCTCAGCCTCAACCCATACCCCCTGGAACTCTTCAAGAACATCACCAACCAACCGACGTTTGCGAACGCCTCGACATGCGATAACATGATCCGGTGGTTCAACACGTCCATGTCGGTTGGCGAGTTCGCCCCGGCCCCGGTTCTGGGAAGGATCAGGGCCAATGCCTTTCCCTACGAGGGAACAGAGAAGGAGTGGACCGCGGTGTACGGTGTGCAGGTTGCGACACCGTTTATCGAGAATAACTATCTCGACTGCCGGACAATGGCTGGATACGTCGGCACCGGCGGGCCGGGTGACTCTCACATACTAGAGGGCGGTAATATCATTAATCAGGACAGGGATACGGAGTTATGATGTTTTTGAAAGGGGCGTTAAAAATAATCGATACCCAGGCGGGAGCTGTCTGCTCACCGACCAAAGAAATAAACAAGTAAAATATGAAACTCAACCACCATGTTCCCTACTGTGTGTGTATGATGGCCGAGCACCGTGAACTTCGACCGTTGCGATCTTCCTACTCAGGCTCGTCACGATTGTCAGGGGGGCGGGAGTGTGAGCGACACTCCGTCGGTGACCGACCCATCTTCTCATTCAATTGTCGCCCAAATAGCCCGCCGTACTCGACCTAAAAATCGTATTATCATCTGTTTAACGTCCTTTCCAATGGCGTATTGTAAACGCTTGTTTCCTGAGATCCATCACGGACATCCAGCCAGGAGGGGTATGGACCGGGGTTAAAACCTTAAGAACTCTTGGCGGTGCCCCTATCTCCTGGCCGTTGCATCCACATGAGATGTGTTTTAAGGTGTGGTGAACCAGCTCGCCCCTATAATTAGACGTTTAGGTAAGATGTACAACGTGAACCCTTGCTTGGTGGTGATGTCAATCAACTTTAAAGACCCCAATTGAGCATTGGATGATTGTCTCGACATGCAATGCAGGACATCGGGCGATTTAGACTTACATTGTCACAAGCCGCACAACGGCTGCACAACAGCCGGGACAGCGACCATGTGCACTGCCGTGGCTTTTTGTCGTGCTCTGCATTGGATAAAATGGTCGGACTGATGGGAGTGACATCGGAAGACGAGCGAGCGGCACCCTTGGAGCCTGCAAACTCCCCGCATTTTACCCCCGCACGAGATGAGACACTCCCAGGAAAAGCCCAAGTCACTCCTCACCGCGGCAGGCATCCTCCAACCCCACCACATGCCAGCCGCGTCCCACGTTTTGGCTGGGTGGCCTCGGTGGTTTTTTGTTGCAAAAGATGGAATCCGCCCGCGCCTCGGGCAGCCAGCCGTGCCGGGATATTTTGGCGCCAAACGGTTTCTGGGGCAGGTCTCCCCACCCATGGATCGCGTCAAAAGGCGGGGTAGCACAGGGCCAAGGCTCCCCGTGGACCCTCCTTCCCACACTTGTATGGCCGGGCTCTCGAGGCGTCCACCTGGGCACGTTGAACGAAGCCACCGATGTAGGCAGCGCAGGCACGGCGGCACAGAGAACCTGGACGGCCAACACACCTTCCGTTCTCCTCATTTTACCCGCCCATGCGTTGTGGTTTTCTCCCTTCAACACCCAGCCCCAATCTACAATCCTCCATTGCTGGTGGACACCAACAGCACAACGCATGCGAGCGAAAGGTGAACCGATGATCACGCCCCGTTTCGCCTGCCGTGACAGCGCAACTCGCCGCCAGCCATGATATCCTCGCGGTCCCTCCTCCGGCCCGCGCTGGGCAAAAATGCCTCCTGCCCGCGACCCGCCGAGCGTGTCGCCTGCTGGACGGTAGCTCGCGTGCTAGGTGAGCACCTTCGCTCCCATTGACGTTGGATGATGTTGCGCTTTGAATCTGCGTGGCGGCCCCCGCCGGAGACATTGCTACGCTGGTCCCGTTTCTCAATTGGCACCGCCGAACCTAATATTCTGTCCCCACAGATGCCGTCCCAGTTCGCGCGCGCATTGCGGGACCCGCTGCGGGCTGTCAGAGAGCATGGCACAACACGCTCCACCGCGAGCGGCCCACGTCGGCCTCGCTGGCTCTCGCCGTGCCTAAAGCCCCGTCGCTGCAGCTTGTCCGCCATGCCTCGGTGCTGTCCGCCATCCCACCGCAGTCGCCAGCGCGGGGCTCCCTGGCAGCATTTTCCACTGTCGTGCTGCCCCCTACCACGCCGTATGCGGAGCTGACCGTCGGCGTGCCACGTGAGACGTACCCTGACGAACGCCGTGTTGCCCTGACACCGCAGAATGTTGCGTTGCTGCTCAAGAAAGGCTACAGCAAGGTGGTCGTTGAGCGGGGCGCCGGCGCTCTGGCTGAATTTCACGACCAAGCTTACGAGACGGCCGGTGCGACTCTCGTCGACTCGGCTTCAACTGTGTGGGCAGAGGCAGACATCGTGCTCAAGGTGCGGGGGCCTAGCATCGCCGAGGCGGAGGCGGCCAAAGAAGGCCAGACCATCATTAGCTTCCTGCAGCCTGCGCAAAACAAGGAGCTGGTGCAGAAGCTCTCATCTCGCAAAACGACGTCCTTTGCCATGGATATGATTCCTCGAATCTCCAGGGCCCAGGTCTTTGACGCGCTGAGCAGCATGGCCAACATTGCTGGCTACAAGGCTGTCTTGGAGGCGTCAAACAACTTTGGGCGCTTTCTTACGGGCCAAGTCACGGCTGCGGGGAAGATCCCTCCGTGCAAGGTCTTGGTCATTGGAGCTGGCGTGGCCGGGCTGAGCGCAATTGTGACCGCGAGGAGACTCGGGGCCATTGTGCGCGGCTTTGACACCCGCTCTGCTGCTCGCGAGCAAGTCCAATCGCTTGGTGCCGAGTTCATCGAGGTCGAGCTTGAAGAGGACGGCTCCGGCGCTGGTGGCTACGCCAAGGAGATGTCAAAGGAGTTCATCGAGGCCGAGATGAAGCTCTTTTACGAACAAGCTCGGGAGGTTGACATCATCGTCACCACAGCTTTAATCCCTGGAAAGCCCGCACCCAAGTTGATCACGAAAGCCATGGTGGAGGCCATGAAGCCAGGCTCAGTCATTGTCGATCTCGCCGCTGAAGCTGGCGGCAACTGCGAGAAGACTGTACCCGGGCAGTTAATCACCTACAAGGATGTCAAAATCATTGGTACGTGATGAAGTTCGTAGTTGACTGGTAGGGATACTGACTAGACATCTAGGTTATACCGATTTTCCCTCTCGACTTCCCACGCAATCGTCTACTCTGTATTCCAACAACATTACCAAGTTCCTGTTGTCCATGTCTCCGAAAGACAAGGAGTTTGGTGTTGATCTGACGGACGAGGTTGTTCGGGGCGCTATTGTTACCCAGAAAGGCGAAATCGTTCCTCCAGCCCCCCGACCAGCCCCGCCCCCGGCACCAGCCGCAAAGCCCATCGCTGTAGAGGCAGAGGTTGCCGCTTTGACGCCATTTCAGGAGAAGTCCCGGGAGGTTGCGATGGTCACCGGTGGCATGGGCGCCGCCCTTGCCCTCGGAAAACTAACTGGACCTCTGTTCATGGGGAACGTCTTCACGTTTGCTCTCGCTTCGCTCATCGGTTATCGCGTTGTGTGGGGTGTTTCACCTGCACTTCACTCACCTCTCATGTCTGTGACGAATGCAATCTCCGGAATTGTTGGTGTCGGTGGCCTTTTCATTCTTGGCGGAGGCTACTTCCCGCAGACGATACCCCAGCTCTTCGGCGCCGCATCTGTCCTGTTGGCCTCCGTCAATGTCGCCGGAGGCTTCGTCATCTCGAAGCGTATGCTTGACATGTTTAGACGGCCTACTGATCCTCCTGAGTATCCGTGGCTGTACGCTGTACCAGGGCTTGTTTTTGGCGGAGGATTCATTGCGGCTGCTTCAACGGGCGCGGCTGGTCTTATTCAAGCCGGTTACATGATCAGCTCGGTCCTTTGCATCACCTCTCTCTCGGGGCTAGCTACCCAAGCGACCGCGCGAATGGGCAATATGCTGGGAATGCTTGGTGTTGGGTCCGGCGTGATGGCATCTTTGCTTGCCGTTGGATTCCCGGCTGAAGTTCTGACCCAGTTCGGGGCGCTCGCCGCAGTTGGAGGTCTTGCGGGTTTCCTGATCGGTAAACGCATCACGCCCACCGATCTTCCTCAAACAGTCGCTGCCCTGCACTCCGTCGTCGGCCTTGCTGCGGTCCTGACGAGTATCGGCAGTGTCATGGCTGACGTTTCCGATATATCGACGCTGCATCTGGTCTCGGCCTACCTAGGAGTCCTTGTTGGTGGAATCACATTCACGGGTTCGATCGTAGCCTTCCTCAAACTTGCCGGAAAGATGTCGTCGAAGCCTCTCCAGCTGCCTGGGCGCCACGTCATCAACTCGACCCTTCTGGCAACCAACATCGCTACCATGGGCGCCTTCGTCACAATGGCTCCCGGTGCGCCCTTGATTGCAGCTGGCGCGCTTGCTGCCAATACGGTGCTTTCATTCATCAAGGGATTCACCACCACTGCCGCGATTGGAGGCGCTGACATGCCCGTGGTCATCACCGTTCTGAACGCGTACAGCGGGTTTGCTCTCGTCGCAGAGGGCTTTATGCTTGACAACCCCCTCTTGACGACCGTCGGGGCTCTCATCGGTGTTTCCGGTTCCATTCTCTCGTACATCATGTGCGTCGCTATGAACCGCTCCCTCACCAACGTTCTGTTCGGTGGAATTTCTGCTCCAACAACGTCAGACTACAAAGTAGAAGGCAGTGTGACGCAAACCAATGTAGAGGACACAGCAGAGGCCTTAACTAACGCCGAATCGGTCATTATTGTTGTCGGGTATGGCATGGCTGTCGCCAAAGCGCAGTACGCAATATCGGACATCACTCAGATGTTGCGCGCAAAGGGTATCAAGGTCCGCTTTGCGATCCATCCCGTTGCTGGCCGCATGCCTGGCCAGTGCAATGTTCTCCTAGCTGAGGCCAGTGTGCCATACGATATTGTACTGGAGATGGACGAGATCAATGACGACTTTGGCGAGACGGACGTGACTCTCGTGATCGGAGCAAACGACACAGTCAACCCCATCGCATTGGAGCCTGGAAGCCCCATCGCCGGTATGCCCGTGTTGCATGCTTGGAAGAGTAAGCAGGTTATCGTGATGAAGCGTGGCATGGCAAGCGGTTACGGTAGGTCTGGCGAAAACCGTATTCGGGGAGATCTAATGCTGACATGGTATGAAGCCGACGTCCCGAACCCCATGTTCTACATGCCTGGAACGAGAATGCTCTTTGGAGATGCTCGGAACACAACTGAAGGTCAGCAGTCGCGAACACTAGACATGGTATGGCGGATGCTAACCCAGTAGGAATAGCGATCAAAGCCGCCATCGAAGCTCGATTTAAGACTTAGAGGGGCCTCCCAAGCATATACAGACCGGCCGATCGTACATACGAACGCATCTTTCCGCCAATTGGTTCCCGCCACTAGACCATGACCATTGCTCGCATGCATATTTATCGTCAGATCCCACATTTCTAGAAGACGCGCGGGCGAGCATGAGAGCTTAGCTGCGTCGTGATTCGCTTTCGCATGCGTTTGCGTGCCGTTGCATTCTGAGGCTTGGTATTTTGTGATGTGCTTGACTCGATTGCTTGTATACGCTGCGCTGTGTGGCTTTGGTGGATATGCGACGGATTTTGACAGATTTAGTTTATCGAGTTGGCAGAGTCAAGTTTATATGACCCTGCAGTATTTTCAGGATTACTCTCTAACTTGGATGATGAGTGATCTATCAGTAACCAAGTGTGATTTGTCTCCAACTCCGTTTCCCCAACCCGTCTCCGCAACTGTCACTGCATCTGCCTCACATGCATGATATGCATATCTTGCCAGTCCGCACCGCGGCGGCACGTTCTCGTCTTGCATCTGCGGGGTAGGCAGCTGAACCGGAGATAGTCGGGCAGATGGGTTCTCCTTTGCTGGTTCCCGGGGCGTACCTGCATTGACTGGCGAGCGTTGAAGAGGGCGCACCTGATATTTGACAACCTCAACTAGTTCATGCGGACTGCACCATCCTTCTCAGTTGCCTCGTCCTCGCTCGCGTGACTTGGGTGTATGCGTCGCTCGGGAGAGTAGAGTCACCTAGGGCAACATTCACAAACGCACACTCACCCATGTGTCCGAGAAGCACGTGTCGAAGGCAAGAAAAGTTATCTGAAACCTCAGAAGACAGTCTATTCACCACAATAGCAATATGTACATCGCCGTCCCGTCCAGCGCTCCGCGGCAACTTATTGTCTCGCGCGGGCAAGGGGCTCCCAAGCCTTAATCTTGGGCTTCGTTCTGTGAATGTGTTAGAATCTGGTCCCGGTCCAAGAGGGACGCCTGATATCTTACGTGCTGTATGTCCTGAACGCTGTCGGCCCAAACGTCTGGTTAGGGATGTGCTCGGTGGACGCCCACGATCGGTTGGTTGTCGAGATGGGGTTTTGGTTCGGCGGGGTATCGATGCCGTACGAGATCCACAAGTGCCACATGGGCTCAATGTGAGCACTGCATGTCGGAGTCTATCTGTCAGCAATGTTCTGGGTAGGAGCGCAATGGTTCGTTTGGTTCGGGATCGGGCGGGGAAACGTACGCGTCAAAGTCGTGCTTCACGTAGTCGACCCATCGAGTGCGTACTGTCCAGCGGTTATTAGGAGTATTTCGGGGGAGCGGGCTGTTTTGACGTACGAGGCAATTCCTCGGGGTCCTCGAAGAATTTGTTACCGAACTTGTCGACGCCGACAAGCTTGCCGGCCTTGGTGTCACCTAGTCTGCCGTCAGTGTCCATCCTCAGGTTCCCTCTCCAGACAGGTGGTTATGCTTACCGATGTACTGTCCGTCGAGAACGAGGGGTTAGCAGGAGTGCGGCAGATGCGGGAGCTCGAGGGCGGCGGGGGAACGAACGTTGAGTTGATGCCAGTATTCCTGCGGTCATTTTGTCAGCATGCTTGCGACGCTCGAGAGGGCGGCCGCGACACAAACCTTGAAGCCAATCTTGCGCAGATTGCCCAGGGTTCTGGTAATGTACGACATCGTGGGCTAGAGCTGCCGGTTGGCCGTGGCTGGACGTCGATGTGTTTCTGTTGTTACGGCGAAGTTCGGATTGACCTCACGGTCGCCAGCGGGTCGCTCTGGAAAGTGCCGGGCCAATCAGGCAGCTCAATTCGCGGCTGACGGAAGCTCGGGCCCCACCCGTTTTGCCAAGACTGGCAAGGGAGCTTCCGTCATTAGCTCGCCAATGCCATGCCCAAAAGTTGCATCACCAGAAATTTGGTGGTTTCCCATGGTGTCGTGAATCTACTGCTGATTCCCACGTATTGCGGCTATGCTGGTCAGGTGCGTTCCACGATGCGCTAGCAAGCTCAGAGTTCCGGTATCTCGGCCGGGCTCTAGAGTCGCACGCGCCCAATGTCGCCAGCTTTCGACGGCCCCGGGAGCCGCATTGCACAGCGCAGTCGGACCCCACGCCAGCGTACTGGCACCCTTCGTCAGCGAGCTCGACAGGATAGCGCCGTCATTCAGGGTCAACGGCTCCCAGATCCAGGTCTTGCAGACACCTGCCGAGTTCTATGAAACGCTCAAGGAGAAGATTCGAAGTGCCGAAAAGCGCATCTTCTTGTCGACGCTCTACATCGGCAAGTCGGAGAAGGAATTGGTATTTTCGCCTACCCCTGACAAGAAAACGCCCTGACTCTAACCGTTCAAAGATTGCCACGCTCCAGCAAACACTCCGAGCGAAACCAGATGTCAAGCTCAGCATCCTTACCGATGCCCTGCGAGGCACCCGCGAGGCCCCTGACCCGTCGAGCGCATCACTCCTTGCTCCGTTGATCGCCGAGTTTGGCCCCGACCGTGTCGAGATCCGCATGTACCATACGCCCAACCTGACGGGAGTTCGCAAGAAATATATACCAAAGAGGATTAATGAGGGATGGGGGCTGCAGCACATGAAGCTGTACGGCGTCGACGACGAGGTCGTCCTCTCGGGCGCAAACCTGTCGAGCGACTACTTCACCGACAGGCAGGACCGCTACCACTTGTTTTCGTCCAAAGACATCACCGATTACTACTCGAGCATCCACAATGCAGTCTCTTCACTGAGCTTCCTAGTCGAGCCATCCGACTCGCCCTCCGGTTTCAATCTCATATGGCCAAGAACAAATCCTGCCGTCTCGCCACTGTCGAATCCGAAGCAGTTCGTCAACGATTCGACAAGCCTGCTGACCGGTCTTATATCGCCCCGAACACAGCCGCCAAAGACGCTCGACCAGGCATCGGGGAAACGAGACACCTCGGTATACATGCTAGCTCAGTTCTCGCAGCTGTTGTCGCCTGATACCTCGACTGAGTTGCCCGCGGTCAGTCAGGTTCTAAAGACACTAGCGTCACCGGAGTACGCCAAATCGTCCTGGACCTTCACTGCCGGATACTTCAACCCCGCGCCATCACTAACAAAACTCCTCATTTCGACCGCGTCAAATAACAACACGGTGATCACCGCCTCACCGTTCGCCAATGGGTTTTACAACTCTCCTGGTGTTTCTGGCCTCTTACCTGGTGCCTATACCCTTCTCGCTCGTCGCTTCCTCCGCGCCGTCCACCACAGCGGGCGTGAAGCTTCAACGGTGCTAAGGGAGTGGAGGAAGGGCACGGTTGGCGAGCCCGGTGGCTGGACGTATCACGCCAAGGGTCTGTGGGTGACATTACCAGAGAACACCAACCCCTCTATTAGCGTTATTGGCAGTTCCAACTACACAAAACGAAGCTATTCGCTGGATTTGGAAGCGAATGCACTCATCGTGACGGAGAACGAAGGACTGAAGCAGCGACTCGGAGACGAGCAGCGCTGGCTGAAGGAGAACACAAGCATCGTCACACGGGATGATTTCGCCAAGACCGAGCGCCGGGTTGGACTGAAGGTGCGCATCGCCATGATGATGGTAAAGCTTGCGGGAGGGGCGCTGTGATCCCGCTTCGCAAGATATGACAGAGGATTGCTGCCAAGCAGTTACAGTATTTTAGCTAGTGCTCACCCAAGCAAGTATCGATCGCATCGGAACACTAATGCGGGCATCGTGGCTACGGAGGTGTGTACATCATTGTATGAGAAGAAGCATAGACTATACCCAGGCAACGAATTTCACCCTCGAAGAATCACTTCCTCTCAGCATCTCATATAACAGGAAAAATGCTCCTACGCTAACCATCCAACACCAGGATTGCATTCGTGTTACTTTCTAGCCCCCACAGAAAATAGCATTCTTTGTCTGACCCGTTTAGTTTATGTGACTTGACGGGCAGGTAGGGCAGGGAGTTTATTGTATGAGTAAATCCTATGTATTATATAGGTACGGAGGTGGTTAAAGGGGAAGTCGTTAAATAATATTTGAGTAAATAGTTCTTTAATAACTATACTAATAGAAAATAAAATGATCTTATTGTTAAGTAGGTAAGTAGGACATAATCAAACGTAATCAAACCTCAATCCTCGGTATGCCTGTCATCATTTCGCACACTGAAAGCTCTCTCACTATACCACCCTATTCCAGCATGATAACAACATCGATTCCCCGCTTAGTTCGTGCTGATGAATGTCGGCTACCAGCGCACAACGTTTGCCCTTGCCTACCTGGAAGATAGGTGCCCACGTAAGGGTGTCTTGGTTTATTGCGCGCCGATGGTGCTGACTATTTGGGAAAGTGCCTTGGGGTAATTGGTGTTTCCCTTCTGGTCACTTGCTGGGAGAACGAAGAGCTCAGTTCTTGTGTTGCTGTGTGGCAATACTCGGGAGACAGGGGTAAACTGTGGGCACCATACTGTCCCCAAAGTTTGGCGTATCCTATTTCGCCCATAAGCTAACCAAGCTATCGAATGCAGCTACTGCGTCATCCCCCTCGCCTTTAACCCTCTGGGGGATCCGTGCTAGGCTGACCTTGTGACATGTCAACTCGAATACCCTCAGCATGGCCCATCATCTCCTGCGCTCTCTCCCCTTCGCCCAACTCTCGCAGCACTAAAGACAGCCTATAGCTGGAGCGGGCAATCTCGCCTCGGTGGAAGTCTCCATCCTTCCCGGACTTGTACACGTTCAAGGACGACTCCAGTGAGTCTCTGCCAGGGATAGCAGACAGGTGTCAGTCAAGCCCAGCATTTTTTCCCGCGAGGGGACATAATACCTTGCTTCTTTCTAGCGGCGCAAGCGCATGAAGTACCATCCCATCTTATGCCAAGCATCGCCGGTTTTGTGGTGTTCTTCGCCGAGCGTCTTGCGCCAACACGCGAGTGCACTTTGCTGCAGATCGAAGGCCTCGTCGAGACGGGCATGGTCGATTCGCACGTTGCCCAGCACATATTTCATGTGACCGATGCTGGGCATGGCAGTCTCAGTATCAACCCGAGTAATGAGAGATGGGTTGAAAGTTTTGTGGATGTATCTTACACAAAGTCTTCAAAGTCCTCTGGGCCGTATTTTGCTTCTCGCAGCCGAATCAGCTCCTCGAGTCGGGTCGAAGCTTCGTCGTTGGCGCCGCGGGCCCACTGCGACCGGCAAATGTTGATCTCATACGAAGAGTGCACATCATCCTTCACTTCGGCGTTGTCCAGGCAACGGCGATAGTACGACTCGGCCAGCAAAATGATCGCCTAACCCCTGGTGAGAGTTGACAATCCCCTCCAGGATCACTCCAAGTCGGTCGTTATTTAAGGGCTTGTAGGTGCCGTCACGTACCACCGCCTCGTAGAAGTCCATCTGCTTCGGGAACATCCTTAGCGAGAGCTTGAAGTCCCCGATCTCGGTAGCTATGCACGCGTGGCTGTGATAGATGCCAAGGATAACATCGGGAATGTGGCCAGGCGTGGGCGCCCGAATGAGGGTTGCCCCGTCGTGCTCCAAGGCGTCAAGCACGCGCTCGGCCGTCTCGACGTGGGCGAGCCCGTCCTTGAAGAAACCCGTAACGTAGCAAAGCCACGACGACCATTTGATCATTTCAATAAAGAATACGGGGATCTGGAGTGATGACCCCGGATGTGCCCCCAGCATCTCCTCGCAGAACTTTCGGACCGATTTGATATGGTCAAAATACTCGAGAAATAACTTGCGGTCAACCATGCGCCCAGCGATATCCTTCGGATAGTTGTCAGGGTTAAGGGCCACTGATATGAGCCGTGCCACCGTGTCGAAAGCCCTCTGGTGACTCTCGTGTGTCATCTCCCCACGCAGAAAGTCTCAAAGCAGGCTGTGCATGTGGAAGGTGGACAGATCAGACACCACATGGCCCACCAGAGCCGCCCGCTCAGCACGCTGGACCAACCCCTTGGAGACCTTGACAATACAAAGCTCAAAGTCCCGAAGGAAACCGATATCCTCGAGGTCCTGCGGCATCGCCTCAAGGTCAAAAAGGCTCTCAGGAATGCGGACATTGTGCAGGAGGGAGAGAACGTCCATCAGAGCTCTCGAGTCCTCGTCCAGACCGTTAAGTCGGCCCAGAAGAGCTTCAGTCAGTCCCTGATGGTATGGCGCACAGTATCGGTTAACTTTGTTGGCTGACGCCCGCTGTAGTACTGCGCTGGGGCTCCTGTAGCGTTTGTTGAACTGCGCCAATGTTCGGCCAGACTCGTTGATGACGCCGAGACAGTGCTGAATGGCAAGCGGGAGGTATGCTACCCGCTGCACGATCTCACGCGCCTCCTTGAACCCGTGATCGGCATCGTTGCGTGCGTGGTCTGATATCTGCGACAGCATCATATCAATGGCGCTATTCTCCTCGAGCGGGTCCAGCGGTGCCCCATTTCCAGCGAGGTTGCTTGTTCCGAACGATGGGTCAAGCGTTGTTACCAGTACGGAGCCCATCTCGCCGTGTGGCCATCAACTATTGATCAGGTTGGAATCCTCAGCATTGTCGAAGATGACAAGAAACGGCACCTCTGTGGAATACCCGATATCAGCATGCACATACATCCCCGGGGGGTTCACAACATGAGGTGGCTAGGGGATAATACCCACCCAATGATTTGAACCAATCTCTGAGCTGTTTTGTGGCCTGTAGGAAACCCACCGTTTCGTCTACAAGCCCTAGGCGCACGGCGTACATGGCGCAAGTCTCGATGATACCAGCCTCTTTCCCCGCGTGGACCCAGAGAATGTAAGGAAAGCAATCGGCCGTCTCGTCCATAAACCGCCGAGCCGTCTGGGTCTTGCCGAACCCCTTGGGGGGCCCATAATGCGAAGGCACGCCGTATCGGCGGTGCCGACGCTAGAGTGGAGGAGGGACTCATCGTGCTACTGGCGCATGTAGCGTTATCATCACCGACGAGATTCTTCCTGAGTGTGTGCAAGATGTCTCGCCGGCCAACGAAGTGGGGGTTTGGCGGGAAATCAATGTAATGAAGCCGTCGTTGAATGTACCGCTGGTCCGTAATAGTGGATGAGATACCTCTAGTACTGCGATGGATTGCTGCTTGGAGAAATTGCGTTGACTGCCTCGATATTGTCGCTTCGCTCAAGGCAGCATGGGGGAGCGATGCTTGCAGTGCAGTTGGGTTGCTCTCCCGTTCCCTGATCTTGACATTGTCCAAGTTTGTCTGCGGCGCATCTTCCGTCATGTGGCGCAGCCCCCTTGACTGCTGGAAAGTCTTTAGCTTCGATTGGATGACGCCGACGATATCCCGACGGATGGCCGCGCTGCAGCTCGCGATGCTGTGGTGGCTCTCACCCGACTCCAAACACGTCACGCCTGCTGGGGAAACAAGGTCTTTGTCCACGATCTGTTGGGTTGCTGTTAGCCACCCTTGTAGCGAAAAAAAAAAAAAAGGCGAGTGGTTCTGGGTGCGGTATGGGAGCGAGCTTAGGCGAGGGGGAAATGCTTACCACTTTCTTTCGTCTCATCAGCCAAGCCTTCGTTCCGCGGTACTGACAGGGGCGGCTCTCTGAAATCGCCACCACAGCGCTTTCTCCACTAAGCAGACCTTGAACGAGTCCAGCATAATACCGAACATCATCAATGCTTGGATCAACCGCCTTGGCGGAGCTAGACAGCTCAATGGTAGCACAGTCCCTGATGGCACTCTTGAAGATATTTGGCTTGCTATAGTTAAGAGGGGTCCCAAAGAAGACGATACAAACCGTTCCGTTGGAGAGGCTCTGGCCAAAGGACCCTCCCTCGGAGAGCCGTAGCGCCTAAGGGATTGGAGAGTCAGCGACGAACGGCACGAAGCGGGAGGAGACAACCTTCCTCACACGTACCTTCAACACAACGTATCCCCCTAACCCATGACACAAGAACACATATGGGGCCTGTAATCGGTTCAGAGCCGAACTGATGCTTGTTGCGTGTGTCTACATGTAGGTAGCAGACGTCCACAAACCTTGGCGCCGACCTCGGCGAGGTGCTCTCTGAGATGCGCCGCCCGTCTGTCGAGATATCGCCACGGCGACTCACCCTCGGAGCATGCTTTGTGCGTGATCAGGATTCTCGCTTGAGGGAACTCTCTCTGAAAACTCTGCCTGGGCCAAATAGCCCCGGTCGAGTCTTTCCATGGCCCATTTGGGTCCTCCAAGAATGATAAGCCACCGACGAAGACGCTCCTGTTGGAAATAGGCGAAGTAGGCTTTTAGATCTGTTTCGTTTTGCTGTACGTATTGGCTTTCAGGCGACACCGACCAAAGGAGTGATGGGAGCACGTTCTTGACAGCTGGCGTGAGGAAGGTTGGTGAAAATATGGACTCCTGCAAGTTTACCGTTTCTTCTGTTGAGGTTACCGTTGCCATGCTTGCTGAACCTGAAAGGTCAGTTGGGAAACGCCGATTAGGCAGGTATGGAGGTCTCTAGGCATTCAGCAACGACAAATGTGCGGCTAGGTGGTAGTGGTAGAGGTCCTAAAACTGGGTCCTCGTAACTCCACCACCATTTAGACCCATGGCAACTGTAGCCGAGGCAGCCCAGAACTGTGACCCCCTCGCTCAGTCTGGCTCAGGCCAAGGCGGCAGCCGCTCAGTTCCGAAGAAGGAAAGGGAAATTCATGGTGTCGATTTTAGGGTCGTGAACTGGCTGTTTTGTGTGACGAATCTGGGCATACGAAATTTCCTTTCTCGTACTTCGCCCACGTGACGTTACTCATCTCGGCTCAGGGCTAGCTCAGGATTCGCTCAGGATTCGCTCAGGCTTATTTACCTTAAAAACCGTTTCCGGAAGGCTACGCCGCAGCATCCACAACTACTTTAAGTCTAGCCGAGCGAGCCCAAAATTAGTCCTATACATAAAAATGACCAAAATAGTCCCCGTCTTTCAAAATCGAATAGTTCTGGCTTTACTTTGCCTTCATCCTCAATGTGTCACCCCTACACCTAATTGCATATACGCCGAAATGTCGACATGCCTTGGGATGCTAACATGATGATTTGGAAGAATCTCAATTATAGCTATTGAGAATCTGTGAAACAGTTTCATAATCATGATCGTTGCCGGTTATGTCAGACAGAAGCTGTCAGACTCCTCACGGAACGGCTCTAGAAACAGCCAGACGTCCAATCGCGTCCCCAGAACCCAGGATCTTATCTAACTGCTCGGTGTAATTTTTTCTCTGGAGCTCCTCTTGCACAAGTTTTCTACAATCCTCGCTTCTCGTACTTCTCAACGCTATTTTCATGTCGTCATGGAGCAAAACGAGTAAGTGATGCTCAGTATCTGATGCAGCAAGGGGTTTTAACCCCCAAAGTCAGCATGGTGAGCCTGTAGCGGCTATATCTCATCCCGAGGGGCCCGGAAGATTACTCACAACTATACTCAACCTTGCCTCTCAGCGCCCCTAGTGCCTCCTGGTAATACTCCACTCTTCCTTCAATCTCCTGAAATATCCCCACCAACCGATCATGCTCCCCTGATGCGCCTTGCCTGGGGAGCCGACTTCTCTTTTCAAGTCTCCCTTTTGCCCCAGACACTAGAGCAGCAATCGCCTCCAAACTCTCCGCTACACCTGTAACAGACTCGATTGAAACCTGCGAGCTTATTGTCAGAAGCACTGCACTCTGGATTTTGTGGAATTGAAGGGGTTGTAACTTGTGTGATTGTATTGCTTGTTCGGCTCTCTGGCTCAGCCAGAGAACCTTCCTTATAACTGTGAATAGTGGCAAGCCGTGTGGCAAAGCCGCGCGGCTACAATTGCGCGTCTGTGGCAATGGTTACAAATCTATTGTTCTGGTGGTTTCCAGACTCTTCTTTCTGACAGTTCTGGCCTCTGGCCAGAACCCCTTTCTTTCTGACACGCATTGATGCCGTTGAGGGCCGTGAGAGCTTCGTCGATCCCCGCGAGCTAGGCCTTGATACGGCGCTAGCTGAGACACAGGAGGGGACTCGTTTCAGGCTTCGATTTCCACAGGAGCGCTCGGTAGAGCCACTAAGGCGGTGGCGTAAGGGGATGAGGGATGTCGGTGTGTGTGGTAACTGGGGAGGCCTTCTCGGGGAACTGGGAAGGCAGTTGTTGTGGTAGCTTGATCTTCGGCGGTGGAAGGAGACTGGGGGCGAAGATCTTGCTGAACCTGGGAAAGGTGCCGTGGAGGGGCGGCTAGGCGATGGTGGCGGAAGTTGTTTTATTGGGACCAGGGTTGCTGGTAGAGCCAGTGATCGATTCTGAAAGTTCGCTCGTCGTGTTTTTTCTTTTCCCAGGTACTCAGCTATCAGGTGAACTTCTTCGGGGGTGCCGGGGTTGATTATTGGCGTGGACGCAAACGTGCTTCGTGGCTTGGGCTGGCGCAGCTGATCGTGAAGAGGCTGATCGGGGAGTGAAGGGGTGTAGACTCTGGCTGGCTTCCGGATCACGGAAATCAGCTGCTCGTACGTACCTCGAGAACTCCATCGTCCCTTATTTTTGCTCATCACATCATCATACCGAATGGGAATGAGAGGCTTTTGTAGCACGGACACCACCGCACAAGCATGCCACGCACAAAGTCGGTGTTCGTTACCCAGATTAGTGTGCACAGCCCGACGCCAAACCGCAAGGGTGCCTTTTTCTTTGCTTTTTCACATGCATTTCAAGAAGTCCAGACCCCGACTTTGGCCCGCTCCAAGAACCATTGACTCTGTCAAAGATCAACAAGAATGGAGATGAAGAAAATGACCTCGAAATCTGATGACGACAATATTATTCAATACGTCCATCGATCTCTCGAAGACGAAGAGGAGTTCCACTTTTTGCGGTTCGAATTTCTTCATCGACTCAATCTAACACAATATACGGTCAAGCTATCACATATGAAGAGTCAGATCCAGCGAGATGGAAAAACCGAGCAAGATCAATTGGATGAGTTGAGCAAAACTCTGAGAGATTATGGTGATAAAAAAAATCTCGCTCAGTTCGTCACTAGCCTCTGCCGAACGCTAACGAAAGCCTATCGGCGGGCTAAATCTAACAATTGGTAGACTACTGTTGGTTCAGAGAGAACCAAGAGCGTATTGATCCTCTGCGAAGATCCCTTATGACCAGCCTCCCTTCGAGTCTCGCTTTCTCAAAGCACGAGAAAGAGGAACGAAAAAAAGAGTACACGGAGGGCCAAAAGCCGAAAGAAGTATCTGGCCACGTGGATCGCCTCGTCCGTTTCATCATCGCACTGATAGGCGGATTGTTTTTGGTTATACCGATGCTCATTATGAGCATTGAGCCATCCCAGAATAAGAGCTTGATCACAGTGTCGTCTGCTGTCTTGATCTTTGCCTTGGCTGTTTCTCTGGTGGTGAAGGTGTCGAATATTGAGACATTAGTTTCGACGGCAACTTATGCGGCGGTCTTGGTAGTATTTGTCGGCACTACAGCGGTGCAGGCGGCATGAAGGAAAATAAATAGAGTTATGAATAATCCACAGCTTTTTCGCTGCGGCTTCAACCGAGGGGCACTCCATCTGTTGTTACCGGGGCACCCCCTACACCCTGAACCAGGGTTAGGAAAATTCTTGTATGCATGCATTGCCTCCAGGTCCAACAAACAACCACCGTTCTCAACACCACCGTGCAATCCGACTTTGCGGTAGCTCTACAGGTAAAACGGATAGTATTCCACAATCTACCATGACAAGAGAGGCCTAGAGAGCAAGAAATAACTAGCCTCAAGACTAGAAAGCTAGAAAATAACTCCCCATACCCATCTTGCTTACTCCCTGAACCTCTTTGGCAAATGGACGATGCGGGCGGCCCTAGTCTTCTCCACAGGCGGCTCAGAGACTAAACCCTCTTCTCCCACCAAATCTTTAACGGCACCAGCCTCTGCAGCGCGCTTCTTTGGCGGCTTGGGCTCTGTAGCAATCAACAAAGAAGGGCTAAAGGGCTTTTTTGCCAAGCGGAGCGCCACCTTTGGCCAGAATGGGGCCTTGTAGATAAACGGTTCGGATTCCGTGGTGTTCTGAGTAGGGCCTGGCACAGGGGCTTCGGCTCATGACGACGGCTTCGTGGAGGGCTTGGGGTAGGCTTAAAGACAAATCGTAGTAGCGGACAAGGTCCTAGACTAAGGCCAATTACTATAAGGTAATCGGGGCAAGATAGCTGAATAAAGGCTAGCGTAACTCTCGGGGGCAGTACACGGTTAAGCAAGTCGTAGACTTAGAGGTTCCAAATAATAAGTCTCACTGAATAATATATTACTAACGTGAGGAACTAAGAGGTCCCTCACCCATCATTGGCACGATAATGGTATTTATACTATATAGTGGTCTTCCTGTCCCGAAGCCTCCCCGGCCCGGGACGTGCTGGTCCCGGGTCGCCAAGCAGCCCGGGACAGACGTGACCAGTCGAGGCGTCGGGGCGGGGTTCGCCCCACCTTGAGGTCTGGGATTGGTTATTACCTGGTGGTCCGTGCTCCCTTCACTGGGTCACGACCTGGGTTGTGATAAGAATAATATCACGATAGTAAAATCGATTTATTTGACCAAATGTTATTAGAAAAAAAAAAGATTCTAGCTATAAGCTAGAACTATAAAAAAACTAATTTAATAAGCCTTTGCAACCTTGTAAGCCCCTTTTATTTCAAAAATTCTAGTGTGTAGTGTTTTCAATAACTTCTGTGACAGCACGAAGAATGCATTGCTCATACCGCTACACTACTAAGAGTAGAACGTTATGCAGTCAGGAGAACTGCACCGTATGCATTCTTAAGGATCAAGGTACGCGTGCACACAGCACCCACCACAGTGCCGTGACAGCTTCTAGACGCTTGGTTCTTACAGGAACCAAGATAAAAAGCGAAATTGAGCCTGAGCCAGTTAATTGAAGCCTAGTAAAATAACTAGTCTTTAAAGGCCCCCGTGATATATTTGCCTTAGGGAAAGAAGCAGGGAGAAGCACGGCAAAGTGAAGGCTACTATCTCTAAAGTAAGGTACAGACCCCATAGTTAGAAATCATTTTGCCTACCACGACCATTCCACCCACGGCAGGAATGCCAGTAACAAGAAGAACACCAATGCAAAAGAAAAGAAAGGCCCATGCGGTACGTAAAGCTGCTTCCCAAGAGTTTTTCCGCAACGTTGCGTCTTTGCTGCTGTCACTCATGATTAAGCCAACACCATCGCTCAAATCCGCCAGTCCAGGGACCATGGCCAAAAGCGTGCCGGTGACGAGCCAGGACATGGTAAAGCCCCTCTCTACCGCGGTGCTGTTCCCTTTCTGAAAGCCAGAGATGCATCCGACAACGATAAGCGGGATTGAGCTGATGAAGAAGCCCGTAACCGTGACAGAGCCACGTACAACCTCGGCATCGCCTTTGTTGAGGAATTTGCGGTCCAGCTTCTGGCCCAGTCTGTTCCAAAACCCGCGGGACGGAAGCGCATTGGTGTTGATTTCCTGCAGCTCTACACTAATGGCGCCAGTAAATAAGGCCTTTCCTTCGCACTCTGCCTCCAACATCGTCGGCGTTCGAATGACAAATAGGGCTGGATATTCTGGCGTGAGCATGTTGGCTACCGTGTTGAGAATGGACATAAGAGCGTAAGGGACCACAGTCAGCCCGAAGGCGGCATATCCGTACTGGTCGATCTGGTTCCCCCGTGCGCGATAGACAGTGGCGACAGCCCACATGGCTTGGACCAAACTTATGCATAGCTTCAGGAGGTTATGTGTCGACGAGAGCATCGCCTCGGAGTGGATAAGCGAAGGGTCGTCAGTCAGCTCGGCTCCACCGTCCGCCGTGTCAGAGAGGAGGCTGAGTTCGGCGTTAGGAGGGACTACGGCCAGATAGTATTTCTGGTGCAACCAGTATTCACCATGGACCTGCGAGCCGTCGGTGACGGGTTGGTAGCCTTGTGGTGCTTCCCACCAGCAGCCGATGCTCCCCTCGTCCATGCATTCGACAGCAGAGACGATATCTCCTTTGTACTCGCCGGGAGTCTTTTGTTGATGAGATGAGGAGCCATCAGCCGGGGTCAGATCCTCCTGAGCAGTGGTGCTGTTTCCGGACTCCGCATCTTGTACGGGCTGGTACTGTTTCCGAATTTTCCTCAGGCGTTTTGCCCAGATGTCCGTTTCAGGTTTCTTCATAACCATGCAGAGCGCGCCAGCACGGGCGGCACGTTTCAATGGGTTCTCCGTCTCAGTTGCGGCGCGGCGTGCGATGGCTTCGGTGGCCCGCAAAATGGCGTTGCTGGGGAACATGAGGGCGTGGAAAACGGCGTAACTGGCGCTGACCGGGCCCTGACCAGCTAAGGGAACAGCAGTTGCGGCGTGCGCGGCATAGTTAGCGAGGAAGAAGACAATAATGTCGTACCATTGTGTAGGGGTGCATATCAACTTTGGGTTGCCGTGGTTTGTGGTACCCTCTGGTGCGCTTATGGTGAAGTTCATCCCAATAAATTAAGGCGATGACAAGGATAGACAGGGGAAAGAAAGAAAGAAAAGCCTCTGCAGCAAAGCTTGGTGTCAGATCTAATACCGTTGGCCGATGGGTGTAATGGTTTTTCGATTTCGTTGTTGTTTTGTCGTTGTCGTGAAGCTGAGAAGTCCGCTGCTGCCTGAAACAAGAACCGCTGCATGGCCTCTGCACAGCCCCTGACGCTAATCCCCTTTTGTCTTTTCAGCAGAGGCTTGTTGTTCCTCTCACCAGTTCAGGGCGCTTACGGTTAGCTGTGACGACCTGCAGGTCGCCCAGTAGGCCGGCCCGGACTGGAAAGCACAGTGTGGGGAGCGTGTGACGACAGGGTGAGACACGGAATGCTCTGTGGGGCTTGGCATGCTCTGGACAGATCAAGAAGGAACGACAGAGCAAATTGCTGTTGCTCGGTTGCTAAGAACACAGAGTAAAAGACCAGGTGCCAAGTTACCGGGACCATGGAGCAGTATAAATACTATCATTGTACCTGTGATGGAGTGAGGGACCTTGTGGTTCCTCACATTAGTAATACATCGTTCAAGCCGCATCACTTGCACTTGGGATTTATTTGTCTGAGACCTCTGGATCTACGACCTGCTTAATAGTGTACCGTCTTAAGAGTTGTACTAGCCCTTGTTCAGTCATCTTACCCCTTATTACTGTTGCGAGGTCACGTGATAGTAAAAAGATTAGTAGTAGAATTCGTTGTTGTTATTCTTCGTTATTTTACCTGAGTGTCATGACCTAAGGAGGGAGCACGAACCAACTGTACTTAGCTAATCATTGGGCCCAGGGTGTAACGACCCACAAAGCCCTGTCGGACTAATAAGGACGGACCCGGTCTCCGAGGACCCGGCTTCGGGTCCTAGGGCCTCGGGTCCACGAAAGAACCAGTAACGGAGGACCCGGCTTGGACGGACCTGGTTTTAGGTCCAAAGAACCCGGGTCCCTAGGGGGACTCTTATAATATAGATACCATTGTCGTGCCCCCGACAAGTGAGGGACCTTCTTAGTTCCTCACGCTAGTAATTACAATGTTTAATGAGACTTATTGTTTAGAACCTCTAAGTCTACGACTTGCTTAACAGTGTACTGCCCCCGAGAGTTACGCTAGCCTTTATTCAGTCATCTTACCCCTATTACTTATAGCAATTGGCCTTGGTCTGGGATCTTGTCCGCTACTACGATCTGTCTTTACCTTAGTCACCACGGTGTACCAGGAGCAGACCGTAACATAACACAGTCGTATATACATCCTTATTGTACGACTGTTATGATGCCTAGGGAATAGGGAGGGGTTATGGGTGGCGATTTGAGGGTTTATGGGGGGGTTGGGTTGTGAGTGCCATCCTAATGGGGGAAATTAAGAGGTGTAAAATGGAATTGCTGACACTGGTGATGTGAGTATAGGCGAATTGTCAACGCTGGGGTGTTTCCCATCCTGCCGAGTGCGCATTTGAGTGCCACGGTATATACAGTTGCTGAGAAGGTTCGTCCCATGTCCTTGTGTGCCACTAGATATAGGGGAAGCGGGGTCGATCACTTACTGACAAGCTGATGCGGAGGCAGGTGTTACGACCTGCTCTTGACGAGGGCCCGAGGGGGGGTCCGGACAAGATAAGACAGAGCGTATGGCAGGACGCCAAACCTTGAAGGGTGATCCAAAGACGGCTTGTTGAGCTAGCACTCCTAGACAAGGGTACACTGTCACTGTAGGTCGCTGTCACTATAATGCACAGAGGGGGATCTAAACAGTAGGACACAAATGAACAATGTAATACTAACGTGAGGAACCATACAGTCTTAAGACCTAGATAATAACGATATCCTCCACAATATCGCGCCTAAAAAAGGCGCGTCCTACAATTCGCTTAGCGTGTATCTTATAGGGTGTACTGGAAACTAATGTAGTGCACCAGATGTGTTGGCCCTGAGATGCTGCTGAGCTTACTCGTACGGAAGGCTGAAGACATTGATGGCCTATATTAGGGACCATGACTAGCCATCGTTGTGAAGTGGGGGGACGAAGAGCTAGGGTTATCCAACAAGAAATAGGCGCTGTCTGTTTGTGGCAATACCATGATAACGATGTGGTCCTTAGTGTTCAAACTTTGGCCCTAGCATATAGATAGGCCTAAAACTAGGACACTACCCCGAGGAGTGGTGGGGGTCTCTCGCAAGAGAGGCCCCCCCAGCGACCAGCTCGCACCTTACCGTGGTGCTGGGGTTCAGTACCCTTGACCGGGGGAGCCAAGACGAACTGCTTCTATGAGTCCCCCTTCTTGCATTCGATCTCGTGCTTCGTCGTCTCGCCAGAGGGCCCAGCTCCACTTGACTCGCTTCACAGGATTAGCTCCATGTTGATCCTCTTCTGCGAGCCGTTCTCCAGCCGCATTCTAACCGTCCTCCGACCGTCTTCGAGCCCTTCTCAACAACCGACGTTTCTCTTTCGCATCCTATCCTTGATCCTCAACTCCGTACTGTCTCTCCCCTCCGTCCTCGGTTCCCTGCTACCGGCTCTTATTGACAGATTTCCGCTCGAATCCCTTTAGACATACTTCTGAAGTCGCCGCTCGGGGACCTCTGGTGCAGTTCCTAGGCTTATATCAAGGTTAACCAGTAATCATGGGACGACTTGGAGGTGGGATGCATGGGTGGACATAATTGTCAGAAAACCATTGCACACTGGAATGAATTGGGGTTGCAACTGCTTGAATTGAATTGCTTGTTCTCGCTCTCTAGCTTCGCCAGAGACCTCCTATTATAGTACTGCGTGGTGGCAAAGTCGGTGGCAAATGGTGTCCATGGCCAGCTGAACTGACTACGTCAGCTCAGCTTCCATGGGCTTCTTTTCAGCTCTCCTGGCCACACCTTATTTCTGACAATAATGGTGATGATGGGCATTTTGTAGCACAAAGACAAATAGAGTGCTTTCGCTGTCTATATTTTGTATAATATAGAGTGCTCGTGGTATAGTAATTGAGTTCCCCGCTTTTTGGCGCAGTAGGTAGTTTCTGACAGTGCCAGGGGTATTTCATTACATGAACTGACCGTAGTCAGTTCAGCTGGTGTGGCTCAAAGTTGCCACTAGCCAGGCGCTAGCCATCCTGGCTCAGCTGCGCGGACCACACCACCTTCTGGGTGTTACAATAGGCGCTGCAGAGGAGGAAACAGAACAGAATGGACCATTACATAGCGCTTGAAGTTTGTCATGCAGGCTAGCCATAACTCTTAGACCGAGTTTCATACCGTCGGGTTAGCCCTCGTGTCACAACATGGTCGGAGAGCGCCCGTTAAGATGGATAGGACTGTGCTCAAGGAGACGTAGAGGCTATTGTTTGCGAAAAAATATATAATAACTACAATAATAACTACCAACTCTTGCTCATCTTACAAAATGACACCTTTTACTTCTCTTCAGCTCTTAAAGAGAGTTTTCACCTTCTCACCACCCTTCTTGGCAATGGAGGCTGTTCCTCTAATCGACTTTTTCCCCCATTCCTCAACTTTTGCTGATGCGAGGCTTAGCCTTGACAGCTTCTTCCTGATATTCCGAATCTCCCCGATCTCTTCTTCTTTCTCGGATGTCAGTAGGTGCTTCTTAGGATCTGCGTCGCTAGGTTCTGCCCGGGGAGCGCCGGTAGTAATTTTGTCATCAGTGGTAGCAGATTGAGCTCCACACGTAGCCTTGCTGCCGAGGTCATCACTGCTTGTCTGAGCCGGGGGATGAAGGAGGGTTGGAGCAGGGGGGTCCTAACTGCCTGACCCTCTGTCCTCTACTTCTTTGCCCCGGTCTAGAATCTTCCTTTCAGCTCTCCACTCAGCGTCCTGCTTTACCCATGCCCGGTAATCTTGGTAAACGTCCTCTAAAACATAACGCCTCCATCGCTTCGCGGCCTCCACACTGAGCACACCTTCTTCTTGTGCCGACCGGATGAGCATGTCCCAATCGCCAGGCATGTGCACTTCATCACGAACGGGGCCTTTGGCACTCGGTGGCGGGCCGCGGAAGATGTCCTTCAGCGCCCCACCAGCCAGCATACCGGCGAGCAATTTTTGGACGGCATATCGGAGTCGCAGAAAGTGCATGCTTGGCAACGGGTGTGTCGCCTCGTTTGCTGTGACAAGCTCATAGACATCCCCGTGTTGAATAGCGGGAAAGACATGGCTGTTGTTACTGCCACGTCGGAAATCGGTGATGGTGCCCTTTTGGTGATCCCATGGACTGTGGACGAGGTTGCCGTCCGTGGTAATGTCTTTAAGCCACACTACTTGCAGGTAGAGCCGATGGGTCGAGTCTGTGGGGTGCTCTAGAGGTCGAAGGGCAAACCGGTGGCCATCCCAAAGTTTATAAACCTCAATCCGCAGAGGGAGGATATTGCACTTCTCATTCCCCGCGACCATAAGAGACTTGAGCCGCTCGACAGACCAGAAATTCCGTAACATATCCCAAATCTCAATAGCATCCCCATCCGCTTTTAGCTTCTTTGTGACGCGAACATCAATGATGTGAGCTGCTTCCAAAGGGAATGTGCCGCCAGTAAGAACGCACATCTTGTTGTACCAGCCAGGGACGATGTTTTGGGCATCCCGATCTGCCTTGCTGCGTGATGATGTTGCGGTTGCGACCTTGCGTCGCTTTGCGGGACCCGAAGATTCCTCTTCATTGCTTTGGCCTGCATCATCAACATCCCCGCTGCCTCCCTCAGCATACGCAGCATCTCGCTTGTTTTTCTCGTTCCAGAGCTTTCCCAGCTTATCGATGGCGAGGCCGTACTCGATGCAGAGTTGATTGAAGGCATCTTCAAGGAATTCGACATTTTGAGCTTTCATGTAGAACCTAAGTCGCGTGATGTCGGTGGCGACAAGGGCTGAAGTTGGGTCGTGGACGATAGCCAACAAGCTGTGGTAGTTTTTCACCCAACATCCCCGATCGATGTTGGGGTCGCAAAAATCGGCGTCGGAGTCGGAATCGCCATTCACTCCGCGGATTCGCTCTTGGATATAAGCGATAAATTGTCGCTTGAGCTCTGCATTTGTCGATGGGAACTCTGAATTAGAGACGGTGGGCTGCGAGTCAAACATTTCCGATTGCAACTCAGAGAGTTGAGAACCCGATGGCTGCGGTTCAACCGGAGGCTCCCAAGTGATGGAGTAGTTGCCGACGAAGTTGACTTGGATGATGCCCGCGGGCGGTGCCTGGTCGGACTCCATGGCGAGCGATAGCTGACTGCCAAAGTAGGTAAGCCTTGGTTGCAAAAAAGCAATGCTTCAATACGTACCAACTTGAACAGCGGAAACTAGTATCTTTGCAGTTTGTGATGGTACTGGGGAAGGAATGGATTGGGATTGAGGCGAAAATTAAAAGAGCAGAAAGTTTATGCTTGCCCCGCGCGACGCAAACCTTGCCCCTGCCACTAAACCTTACCAGCCAAACCTTACCCCGCGCCACCAAAAAACCTTACGGAAACCCGATGAGTGCGTTCCCCACAAAGGACTCCCACGTCCGTTGGAGTGCGTGCCAATTCGCGTGTCGAGGGAGTCTGTCCTGATTATCGTCTGGAAGATGCAAGAGAATCGTGACAATCGCCCGTGAGAGTGGGAAACTAGAGGAAAGGTCGTGTGGAAAGCAAATCAAAATGGGAGCGGGGTTGCTGGACGCGCTGTCAGGGCTTCTTGATGCGGCTTCATTCGAGCAGAACGCCGTCCTCGTGGGCGCAGAACAGGACGGTTTTTGACGACTTTGCATCCCTGTATGGAGGCATTGGCGCGTGGTGTAGGGATGCCCTGCGTGTTCATCGCCTGGTTTCATGTCTAGCGTGCCGGCGCCTAACTAATAGTGGCATGCAACAGGTCACCGTTCGGCGTGCTTTCTGCCCTGGCACCGATACACGCTTTTCTCCTTTGAGAAGATGCTCAAGAAGCGCTGCGCTTTTCGCGGCCAAATCCCGTAGGTCTTCCCAGCAACACACACACCGACGATGACGCCAAGAGTCGAAGCACATTGACGCTAATACCTAGGCACCAAGGTACTGGGACTGGACGCTCGACTGGATGAATCTGGCCAACTCCGGCATCTTCGACGTCAACGACACAGGATTCGGCGGCGATGGGGACGCAAACAGCCCCGAATGGCTTGGAGGCGGCCGATGCGTCACCACCGGGCCCTTTGCCGACCTGAGACCCATCATCTGCAACCACACTCTCGCTCGCCATTGCCTCTGCCGCGGCTTCCGGGGCGGAGATGCCTTGGGGCTTCTTCCCGGGCGAGCGTACCGTCCCGAGACGATAGGTGGCATTGTGCGACAGGAGAACTTTTATTCATGGTGTGGAGCTAGTGTTATATAAAACCCTCCACCGGCCATTAGGGGGATTTTATGGCCATGACAGCCGCCAATGGTAAGGGTCCTTTCTTATTCTTCGCTATCATCGATGAAATTGAAATGGGGGATGACAGCTAACGCAGCTACCCACAAGACCCCTTGTTCTTTGTCCATCACGCACAACTCGACAGCCTGTGGTGGAAGTGGCAGCAAGACCGGCCCAAAACCCAGGAGTACTAGGGGTCTCACATGTTCAACTCGTCAGGGGAGGCAAACCTTGAGGATATCTTGATGTTTGGCGGCTTCACTGGGGACGTCGCGGTGGATCAGGTCATGGACACTGAGGGGGGGTTGTTGTGTTATCGGTACTAGTTGAGACAAGATCCAAGATGTCCTAGAACGTGTCCCCCGGACCTTGCACTCGCTGAATTATGGTTGCACTCCTTCCTACATCGAGAGCCTGTGCTGCATCTGGGACTAGAGGAAGCGATTGCTTAGCACTAAGTTACATGCGTACCACTATAAAATAACGGTAGGATGCATGGCTAGACTGTGCTGCCTTCATTTCACAATGCTCACCTGTCTATCATAATATGCCGCATATCTCACATCGACATTGATAGGCACCGTTCTCCAGTCTGGATGGTCCAGGTCGTCCGTCAGCTCCATGAGGTAGTCTGCATAATGATATGTGTGCTCCTCGCTAGCAATGACGGAGTCGATGTACCTCCAGTTCTCCGCGAACGCCCTGTACTGGCGCTTCCACAGCATCGCGCAGTGGACGATCTGGTCTCTCATGTTGGTGTAGTAGACGCCCTGCCTGACTGCTCAGTGCTTTCCCCGCATCCGCGTATATGTGTTTCATGTACCAGTATCCTCCAGGCCAGTACATATGTACTGGTATATTCTAGGTGTGAGTTTATTATGTACTAGCCTACCTAATATACTAGTATACTAAATACTATCCCAATTTTGGTACTAGAATACTACGTATTATCCTAGGGATTAGACTAGGATGCCACGTGCTATCCCTTAACATGTACCAGTATATGCCAGAAATGTGGACACTGCGGGTGACATCGAAAGGAAACTTTAGCCTAGGGGACGAAAAATGGGCCTGACGCTGTGCAGCAGCCGCGTAGGGGATCACCCTAGCTCAGGGACGAATCAGGGGAAGCTCAGGACAAATCAGCCACAGCTCACCCCAGCTAAGGACTACATTCGAAAAAGGAAATTTCGTGTGCCCAGATTCGTCGCAGGAAACCAAGCTGTTTCTCAGTATTTCCAGACATAAAAACGAATCGGTCCTCAGCATCGCAGAAAATAAACACATAATGCGCCCCGCTCACATTTCGTCCGCAGCTGTGGTCCCCCTCCTTGCTAGCACTTCTGCATGGCAGATGCCAATGAACCTCCCGGTTCCCTCTAGCCCACACATTACCTCTCATAGCTCTCTCCCCAACTCCTACCCGAAACAAACCCCCCAGCCCCCTCGCCATCACAAACTCCCCGAAGCAACGCCCATATCATTCCCTACCGCGAAAGACGACGCGTCATATTTCAGAAAGCACGTGCCAAAGTTGTCCTTCACCTTCATAGAAATTCTCAAGTTGAAAACAACCTCCGCACACCGCTGGCCGGTCGTATGATGCGTCCGGTTCAGATTATACGTCACGCATGCCATGAGGCAATCCTCGAGCGAGTACGCAACCATGGAGAGGATGTCGAGTTCGGGATCCAGGTAGTCACCCCCGCAGATGATGGTGAATGTCGACGACCCGGAGGAGAGGCCGATGAGTTTCTTAGTGTTGTTGAGGCTGGGACAGTCGAGTTCAAGGTGGCCGGTGGTGCCTATGGGGGGAGGGCCGATTACTGTGACTGTTGCTGCTGGGGGGTGCGTCCCCGTCGTGGGTGTTGCTGCTGCTGAGGTTGTTGTCGTCCCCGTCGTTGCGGAGTTCGGAGATCCGGGAGGTGTACATGATCCCCTATGGTTCCGCTTCCATCTTCTCTGGGGAGGTTCATAGCGTGGAATCGGATGTTGGACGCAGACGCTATTAGCTGGCAGATAAATGGAGAAGGAGAAGAAGCAATGGACGAGCTGGAGGCTGGACAGGGAGCCTTTCTCTTGCTTTGCCTTGGTATCGGGGTGCCATCCTACGGACCCGGTCGCCGAGTAGTACCACAGCTGTATCCAGGGAACTTCGCCCCATTGGCCCGATTCTATGCCACAGAGCCCCATGTCTGATAAGCCGTGTAATCTGGGCAGTTGGCTTCACGGTGTGGCCAGTCAGCCTGGATTGTTTCTGCATCGACCCTGCTTTCTGAAATCGATGGTGTAGAGGCGCGCAGGGTGGGCATCGAAAAGCCTGAGGCTGTATTTTAGAGAGTTACTGTTTTGGTGATGGCCAGGTACCGGTATTAGGTTATTTCAGCAAGCCGTGTTACCGGATTCGATCTCAATATTTCGGAGGAATCGTTTTCGTGTGTGTACATACATTTCCCGGCACTGTGTTCGGAACGGTTCTGACGAAGTGACACCTGGGCCGTTGCGTGTGTCACCGTTACACGGCTTTTTGTGTTGAGATCGCCGGCTGTTGAGTGACTGGGCCAAAAACGTTCTTGGCCCGCTCTCCTTCGATGCGCTGGTGACCGTGATACTAATCAGTGTCGAGAAGGCGTGTGATAAACCCCTGGCGTATGGCGAGGTCTTCAGCTTGCAGCGTCCCACCCATTCTGGCATCTATCTGCTCTACCATCCACTGAGTGACGTGAATGCTACTTTGGTTACCCCTGGCGTCCATGTCATCTGCCAGTTTAATCTCCACGACAGCCGTTTTTTGCGTGATGGGGTCTTTGATGACCTCAACGACCTGACTCGAAAGATACGACTAGTTAAGGTAAGACTGGGAAATATATGCAGTTCGGTAGATTGACGAGTTTGAGTAGTTGAAATCTTCATCTTGCACCGCCTCGCTCCGGGTCCAGACAACAGACTTGGTGCCCGACCGACAAGCTATGAGGACGCGAAAAGGTCGGTGATCACCACTGGCGGAGGTGAATTTTAGACCTATGAATGCGTCCATGTAATTGCGGTCCGTTTCCATGTCGTTGATGTCTGCCCAGGGGGCTGCCTCGAAGATCTTCGCCTTTCTCTGTGTGTTGACGTTGAGTATGCACTGCCGACTGCTATCCCAGGCCTCGAGCGGCTGAATCATTTCGATAATGCAGTGACTGGTACCTCTATATCCGCCAAGACCAATCGAACCAATGTCTTGGTTGCGAACATTCATTGATTCGGATTCGCTGATATCTTTAAGAATGTAGATGGTCTCATTTTGGGGACCGGAGAGTCCTACAGACTCCTCTCCTTCCTTATCAGAAACATAGAGTTTTTCTGGTTGGGCGCGTACAAATCCACGGGCGGTTTTCGTAAGGTAGATACCGAACCAAGCCTCACCTTCGAATTCCATTGTGACCGGGTATACCAGTTTTGGGTTCTTGATAGTGGTTTTCACTGGCGGTTGAGTAGAGTCGGTGATGTTCGTCCTGAAAATGAAGTATTGGGGCGCTTTAGTGTGGCGAGCTCTTGAGGCCTTGATTCGTATCCCTTTGTTGGTAACGGTGAATTCTCTTTCTGTAAAGTCCGCCCGATGGTGGACCGCCATCTGCCCGCACTTGGCAAACTCAGATGGGGAGCGAGCAAAGGCACCGCGAAACTCTTGAAGCTTTGTGTCAGGGCTAGCTTGCCAGAGAAACAGCGAAAGGTCGGTGTTCTGTCTCGCGATCTCCTCCTGGAGCCTGGAGAAAGCCTTGATCCCCTCGCCGTAAATTAGAGGCATGTGGATGTCGAACAGGCCCATGAGCGAGTAGGCAAGGTCCTCGACAAGTGTTGTTTCTCTCTTCGACGCCCAGGACATACGTTTCGCGACGGAAACCGAAGGTAAGCGGGAGCTATTGAGCAGCACGTCGGCATCGATTCCAGTGACAGCTTCCAAGACACGAACGTGTTTGAGTTTGGAGCCGCAACACTCCCAGCTCTCGTCGAAGAACTCGATATGTTGCGGGGCGACGAGCTCTTGTAATGTCCATCCCCTCGTCAGCCAACGGCACCGCTGGAGGCCGGCATGAAACCCGTCACCAGTCCACAGGTCCGAAAGGAAGGCGAAGCACACGGCGGAGTCTTTGTACCACTGGAACATGGAGTTGATCGCCTTGTTCCGGGTAAGCGGCGGAATCAATGGAACGAGTTAGGAAATTGCGTACTTCTGACAATTCGGCGCTGCTGGACTTGTCGATGCAGCAGGTGTCAACCCAGGCAAACTCGAGCCCCCGGCTCTTCGCTTCCTCGCAGGTGCGTTCAATCTTGGCGAAGCCCTTCAGCTTCCCCGCATTCCCGAGGTCCGCGAACGCCTGGAAAGAGACTTCTTCATCTTCCCACATATGGGACAGAATGGCGTATTTTCTCTTTGAGGGCGTCGTAAACCCCTGGAGGCGGAGAGTGGTGGTGTTGATGAGCCACATGTTGCACAGTGGAGGAAGTTGGAGAAAGTCAGAATGAACGGCAGCGACGACGGGATCAATGCCGATACTTCGTAGTTGCACTTTCTTTGCTATCTAGTACGATGCTGCCTGGCAGCTGCAGCCAATCTGCGGGGCCTCGGGCGATCGCCGCATCATCTTTGGGCACAGCTACCCCCACAGCAACGACCAACAACAGCAACGATAATAAATGGCCGGGTTCCTCAGATGATTTCCAGCCGGACGTGCGAACGGCCAATCCACAAGCTCGCCTGTTCTGACGTCTCAGTCGAAAAAACCCCGACCCTCCTGTACACTTGCACGCCGGTTCCTTCAGTTTGGCCCTCAACTTCAGCAACGAGGATCCCCGCCGGGAACAGCGGTGCCGAGTACCTGAGCTCCCCGGTCTCATCGTCGTCCCCCAAATAAGCGCAGGTGAGCGCAAGAAAAAGTGCCGAGACACCCACCATGCCAACAACCGGTCCCATGTCAATTGGCTTCCATGTTCCGTCCATCTTCAGACCTGAAGAAGTGATGGAATCTATTGATGCCTGAGCCGCAACCGCATCGCCAATAATGACATCTGCGGCGAAACTATCACCATCGTCTTGATCCGACCTATCCGCCGGGCGGAGCGTCACCGGATTCAAAGCCGCAGAAAGAATGATATGCCCCGCCTTGAGCCTCCCGAACGGATCAGCCCCAGCGGGTACAACCTCAACCTCGTGGACGGTGCACCGGCACACGACAGGCTGCGAATACACCTCGCCCCATCCGAGTTCCCCCTGCCACGAGGCCCAGCTCCAAGACGGCGCCCGCCACGCGGAAGGCGGGGACACATCGTGCGTCGACGCCCACAACATCCCCCGCACGAGATCGCCCTTCCAGAGCCCCGCGAAGTACTCGCCGTCGTCCCCAATCGCATTTGCAAAGCTGCGGGCGAGGCTAGACATGGCTGGGAATTTGTCATTGCCAACTGTCAGGCTGCGCCGCGCGTATTCGTTCACCAGGGCTCGCCAGAGGGTGTAGTGGCCGCTGTTTCGCTCAGTTGTTGTCAAGGGGTTGCCCTTTGAGATCATATCGTGCCAGCCGTACACGTTACTGTACACCGCCGTGCTGTGCTCGAGACGCCGCTCCGTCTGGCACCGGAAGAAAGACGTCGCATCGCTGAAGTACAGCACCCGAGTGGACATGATATCCTCTTGGAATGTCCACGCACGGCTCGCCCACGCACAACCATGCATGTGCGCGGGGTTGTTGGCATCCCAGGTGCGGTGCTCAGCGAGGTGCGAAAGGAGGTACGAGCCCGACTCTGGAGCATCGCCCCCTTGATGCGTGTTTCTCTTCGGCCGGAACGGAACGATAGCACAGGGGCCGACGGCAATGGCAGATCGAGAAAGGAAACCAGAGCGGCATGAGTCCCCTGCGGCTGCGACGACAGTGAGGTCTGCGTTGCGGTACACGGCGAACATGGAAGCTGCCTCGTTCTCCCAATCGACGGCATCGTCTTGGATGATGCACAGCGCATCGATCCAGACATAACGTATGGCCAGACGCCGCGCAAGCATGGCGAGGTCGCGGTGCGTCGCTGGCATGATGGTGGTTGGTATGCCTGCTTGGTGGGTGGCGAGAGTAGTGGTGGTGGTGGTGAGCTGGGGCTGGGTTGCGGACGGAGGGCCCCAGCAGTAGCTGAGTGCAATGTAGGGTGTTGACGTCGGCAAAGATGAACTTGTGACCAGCCGGGGGATCGAGTTGTTGCTCGTCCCGACGTCGATTAGCCTTGTAGGGAGTTTTCTCGCACCAGAAACGCGGCATTTGGGGTGCTCGCTGGTGCAAGCTTGCAGCCATCCCTGGAGGCGTCCGATGCAGTCTTCGTCAAGCACATCGCTGGCGGGTATCCGTAGGGAGATTCCCAGCGAGTTTGAAACGGATTCTACCCCTCGCTGCGGTTAGTAAGTGCTGTCCCGGACTTTGACGCAGCTTACCGTTGCCTTCATGCTGATAAACCATTGCTCTAGCACGCCACATCCCAGGCCAGGCTGGCGATGTCAAGACTAGCTCAAGCCAGTAAAGCCCATCCGCCTCATGATTGCCTACCTCCGGGACCAGGTCAGGTGAGTAGTCTGAAACTTCTGATCGCCTCACATAGGCCGGCGATGCAAGCTCTATAGTGATACGCCTATTCGTTGCCGGTTTCAACGCGCTACTAAGCCGCGGTGGGAGTTTTTCACGGATGAGAAAGCAGAGATATTGACAGAAAGTGCAGCTTGCGTTTGCTGAGGCACTAAGTGCTGGCAGGTCGGGGTACGTGTCTGTCCGTTTGAACGGTGTGGCGGAGGTTGGTGCGCCGTAGGCATCGCCCGCTATATCGTCGAATACAATCCCCAGACATTCCTGACAAAGAGTTGGCGTGGGAGTGGTGTTGCTCATGGTGGGAGATTGTTGGCTGGCTTTTGTGGAGGTATCTGGGGGAAGAAGCACCGTTGAGTCGTGTGGTAGCTATGCAGATGGATGCCCAATCGTCACGAATGGTGAGGGGTCAATGTAAGTCCAGTTCCGGCCGTTAGTCCAAGTAGGTAGCTGCCTATTCACACCCCATGCCAAAGCTCACTCGATCACAAATTCAAGTAATGTGGCTATTCAAGAACCTAGAGAATCGGCTCAATTTTCAAGTTTTTGTCTCGCACAAATCCCCTCGAACCCTCAAATTTGTTGAATGACACCTCCTTCCAGCGCACCACTTTTCCGCCCATCCATCTAGACAAACTCTCTCACGAAAGCAGTGAAATCGGTGGAAACTCAAGGCCATCATCGACCCACGTCCTCACTCAAATACCCCTCAAACGAAGACACACCCAGTCCCAGCCTGTCCGCAGACCATCTACCCAAAAACGATTAGCATATTCCTCTTCCTATTGCTTGTTCTTCTTCACCCCTGCACTTACCACATTGTTGAATTCACCAGGGCAAGACCAGAGATCACAAGTCTCCTTCTGGCCGCTGCAGCGACAGTTGGTCTGGCCGACGACGGAGCCGCCGAAGCAGGCCGGTAGGATCACGCTGCAGTCGACGCGGGCCTCGAGGCTGGCTTGGACCGGGGCGGGAGAGGGAGCGGCGAGGGCGCCGATGGCGAAGAGGGCGAGCATGGGGAGGGTGGAGAACTGCATTTTGAGCCGAGGAGGGGGTTGGGTTGGTGTTTTGGGTGGTTGTTGTCGTGGCTGTGGTGGTTGAAGTGTTGATGGTCAAGGTGGTGAGTTGATGTGGTGGTTGAAGTGTGTGAGTGTGCGGGTTGATGATGAGAGGGAAGAAGAGGATGCTCGTCGTCCTCTTGGGTGTTTATATACCCGTCAGTTTGTCTGTCTTCCACCATGATCTTGCTGCCCCTTTTCGTCATGGCCAATGAACTTGGTGGCGGCTAACCATCATTGAGGCATACTAGGCGGTTTACCTTGACATCTTTACGAGATGCCGTTTCGGGCGATTCGATGCAAACAATTTGGTCCATACAAGGTCCTTTTTGTCACAGGTCCTGGCCATGTGCGGCGGTGAATCAGGGATTGCAGGCCCTGAGGCATGTGCCTCGATGTTGTGAGAGGGCCGGATATGGCAACAGACTGTGTCTCACACAACGATGAACTCCACAGACGACGTTGCATTGGCTTTCCCAGCAGCGCGCTTAATCCAAGGAAAATCTGTGGCCAGAAGACTAAATTGGGAGGATTCGGAAATGTTGTCATCTCAAGCTGACCGGCCGCGGAATTTACAACAGGGTAACAATTCAAAACGTTGTTGGGCGGCTGTTTCGTCAAAATCGCTGCCTGGCATCGGCAAAGCATAGACGGACTCCAATGGGATTCGGCGGGCGCGGGGCGCCGCTTGACAAATTCTCTAAGCTGAATTTTGGTCATGACGGGGCATGGCATGATTGGGTGGCTACCACGGGTTTGAGAACTTGTAAAAAAAAAACGCCTCTGAGGAAGCGTGAATCCTTCTGCACCCAGCGACCAATTACTTTCTAATCCAAAGCACACTCGCATAAGGCACCAATCCCTGGGTCCGCTAGGGGAGCCTGAGGCAGCCGAAGCAGGGCTGTTTTCATGTTGGGTCTCGCCGACCAGCGTCAAAACTGCTGACATGATGTCAGGATTCTAATTCTTCACTCCGAAGGGGCTCGGCGGTTTCAACGACACATATTTGGATTATCCTTTCCCTGAAATCAAGCTGTCCAACAGTAATTTCGATGACGTCCTGCTCCCAGCCGTCGCATACACTGCCATGGAGGTCTGCACCCCCAACAGTCACTAGTACCACCGAATATCACAGAACCATGGCAAGGTTATCAGAACAAGCTCAATTTTCCAAGTCGGCAAAGCAGCAGCAGCAGCAGTTGCTAATACCCACTCGCCCTTTTCTACTTCTCAAACTCCAATCTCAAGTTTTCACACTCCAACTTCCAGTCCGAGTCCGAGTCCATATCTCCCTCTCAAATCCAGACACACCCAGTGCTGTCCTGGCCACAGACCATCTATCCCGAACGATTAGTGTCTTTCACATTCACCCATCCCTTTAGGTCTCTTCAGTAGGAAAACTCACAGTATTAGGTCCCGACCCAGGGCAGGTCCACAAGTCGCAGCGCTCGTGCTGGCCCTTGCAGCGGCAGTTGGTCTGGCCGACGACGTGGCCGCCGTTGCAGGCGGGGAGGATCTGGTTGCAGTTGACGCGGGCCTCGATGGTTCCGTCGCGGGCCTCGATGGCGCTGAGGTCATCGGCGGGGGCGGCCATGGCGCCGAGGGCGAAGAGGGCCAGGAGGGGGAGGGTTGAGAACTGCATTTTGAATGTGTTGGGTTTTGGGGGCTGGGTTGGTGGGTTGGTTGGTTCGGATGTGAATGTGAGTGTGAGATGTGGTGATGAGGGTGAGGATGGAAGATGGGAAGAGGTAGTGGTTGGAGGGGTTTTATATCTTTTTGTTGCCACTGTCTACATGGCATGAAGGGCCTTTCTCGCGCAATTTCTTTGATAAGACTCTAATTGCTGATGCTTCAATCTCGGCCTTGGGCGTCATAGGCTGGACCGTTCGCAAGGACGAGGAGATGCCATCTCGGCCTCGACTCTACCGTGGTGGAGTCTGGTAGCCAGGTCTATACATACGAGATCCTATTCACTATCCATTGAGTTCGGTCGTGTGGGGCTGTGCGGTCATAAGAGGCACAGGGTGAAACATGTACCGCTATGTTGTGATGGGGCTGGCGATGGCAACAGCCATAGACACTTAGAGCAGAGACATCACACTGCGGTCCCCACAAAGATAGCTCGTTTACAAAGTATCGAGTAAACATGGTAATATCGGAAGAACTGGACGCGACATCTAGAGTCCCCTGCGAAGGATGCAGGAAGGAAGTGCCAGGAAGTCGAACGATCGACCAGCCGCAAAACTCCACACCATAGTATAATCTGAATCCTATTGTGGGGTCTGATGCTGTCGTCCATACGTCCAGTTTTCCCTAATTCAGCTGCCTGGCGTAGGCGAGAGCTGAATGGCCTTTTGCTAGGTGATGGTCGCGTGCCGTTGATTGAGTCCCGAAGCGGGCTTTAGCCGCCCGAAGCGGTATGCATCGCCATTGGACCATTAAACACCTATGAAGGGCGTCGGCCGGTGGCCGTGTTGGACAGGTCTCAATGCTCATGCAATCAATCTAGCGGCTCTCGCACTTGCTCGCACTTGCCCGCATACTCCTGCGCTTCGGCGTATTCAGAAAGCGGGTCGAAACTTGAGGTCAAGCTTTTTTGAACACACAGGTACGGTACCACGCCGAAGCGGCTTCCGATGCCGACGCTGCTTACACGATCGCCGGAGTAATCTTCCATTTCAGGGGCCCAAGCCTTCAATCCTTCATTATTTGGCCAGCCTACCCCTGAAAATCAGCCTTGTACCCAACTTTGACGTACCTTTCTGCCTTGGCTTGGCGATGACGCCCCTCTTCCCCCTTTTCTACCAGCGATGATGGAAACCTTGCGCAAAACTCTGTCAATTGACTTCTCCACGTACGCTCTCCACCCTCGCACCCAGACTTTTGTGGATCCAGGTTCGACCAAAAATACACCAGAAAACTCACCTATACCTGGCCTCACGGCCTTTTGAATTTCTATTGGGGCGCAAAAGGGGCCTCCTAAGTTGAGCATGAATTGAGCTTCCACACTCGTCTCAATCCTCCCTTCCCACTATCCATCACGTCCGAGTCCTCCTCATCGCTCGGAACCTAACC
>Ga0247760_1000401_pt1 | contig 47884 bp, 62 predicted proteins | sample UWRJL171409R4_FD_179936 | JGI IMG/M metagenome (GOLD analysis project Ga0247760, IMG submission 179936) | Plant litter microbial communities from Arlington Agricultural Research Station in Wisconsin, United States - UWRJ-L171-409R-4 | ecosystem: Environmental > Terrestrial > Plant litter >...
GGGGGGTTGGCGCGGGGGAGGGGGGCGAGGAGGGTGAGCGCGGCAGATTTGGGTTTGGGTTTGGCTCGGGCTTTGGGCGCCTTGGGTTGGGGCTGAGGTTGCTTGGGTGTTGGTGGTTTGGATTTCGCAGGGGCGATTTTGCGGCGTTTTGCTGGGGGTGGTGAGGGGAGGGCATCGTCGGATGAGGGTGAGGGCGAGGCGGTTACTGGGTCCGCGCCCTCGGTGTCGCTCTCTGAGGCGGGAGACGCACTTTGCTGCAGTTTGGAAGCGGCTTTGCGCGCCGCAGCGCGCTGGGTTTGGCGCATGATTGTGTTTCTTTGTTGTTTGTATAGGGGCCGACTTGATGCCCATGGGAATTTCGCTCAATCCAAACAATTCGCCTTTCCAAAGAAAATGATGCTGCGATGCGATGCGATCGTAGAAAGACGCGTCGCGTTGTGGTCTCAGCTGAGGCAGGTGTGGCCAGCTGGCAGCTGGCAGACCCCTGAAGGCAACAAAACAAATGTGGGGCTACTCAGGGGCTGCCCCGTTTCCTGCCCGGAGCTCCAACCCACGGGAAGGTGCTCGCCAGAACAGTCTCATTCGAATTTGCTTCAGCTCGAGTCTTGTAGCTAACACCTACCTCGGTATTTCAGTCCGGTTTCTTGTCTGCTCACAATGCACATAGTTTGAAGCTCGGTCTTTTGTGGAGCTGCTGCAAGTCATCAACCCGCGCCTTTCTCGCCCACCGCACCCACCACTCCATCAACAAAACCCTAGCTAGGAGCCACACAACTCATCAATCCAACAAAATATGTTGATCGGTTCGTTGGTCTAGCTGTATGATTCTCGCTTAGGGGTAGTAACTCTGAGTAACAAAATCACAGATTGCACTACCCGCCGAAATTTACAACGACATAAGTCCAGGTTCCGGGTTCAATCCCCGGACGAACCCCACTTTTTGTTCGGCCCTCCAGCTCCTCGATCAAGAGGCAGAAGGGAAGCTGTCAGCTGATGATGTGCGTGCACTTGCACACGGGCAACCCAACATCCACCGCTCCGAGTAGCTCACCTCGTCAACATCAAAACGCTGCCTACAACCGCCATCGTTCCGTGTCACTTGCAGTCTAGATATGATATGCCAATTCATTTTTTGAGCTCATCGAAGAATATTTGCGGTGCCGATATGGCGTTGCTCAACCCGGCGTCCAGCGATGACTTATGACCTCCCCTTCCGGATGCTTTTTAGATAGTTTGCGGTTTAGAGTTCCCCACCACGCGAATTACCTCAGTTACAGTTACATCGAAGATATGCTTTTTCCTCGAAAAGCTAGACGTCTCTAAGCATAAATCAACAGCTTTGCGTCCGCCGAATTTTTAGCAACCCATCTTCCTACACCACCAGTTCACAAAGTTCAGAAGTAAGGGCCAGCTAACCTCACCAAAGCTCACTCAGAGATTCAGCTCTTGTGTCCATACTATCACCACACCATGTCAGACATCACCATGTCGGAAATTATTATGTCTGATATCAAGATGTCAGATGCCACCATGCCGGTGACTACGAAACAAGACTACGCCAATCTGGCGACTCCTATTGACGTCGCCAACAACTTGTCAGAAATCCTGTCCCCGCGAGCACTTGGCCTCGTACGCGTGGTGGCTTTTCTGCGTCCTCGCATGATCGCCGAAAAGATTCTGGAACAGCATACAGCCGCCGCGCTTATGGGCGATATGGGCGTCTCCTATCCCAAGCCCGGGAAAGAGTACATCGAATCTCGAGATGAGATATTACGCACTTGCCTCTTCAGACGTTGTGCCGAGCTCAACGAGTTAAACTGGTTGGACGTGAGCCTTCAGGCGGTCGTCCGGGAAAATATGAATCGCCAAGATCAACAAATCTACTACTCGGCTGCCATCGATCTTCTCTACAAAACCTGGACCTTTGCAGAAGACGAAGACAAGTTCAATCGAGATTCACTCCGACAAAAGACGTCCGACCTACCTTTCTACGATGTACTCAGCATGGCCAGTGCCTACGACTCCGCCGTCCCGGAATCAGGGTTACTTCCAGTGGACGCACGGCAGTTTGTCGAGCTTCTCCAAGACACAGCCTGGTATGGAAAAGAAAGCACGTCCACGGTAAATTCCCTGCTAACATGCGACGAAGGCATTTTGTGCAGAGAGAGAATTACGATTATGCCCTGCCCCCACTCAAGCTCGCATGGAGGATCTGCGATGAGTACGGCAGTGAAATGAACGACATGATGGCCGACACAGCCTTCATTTTCGCCCGGTATGGCGAAGAAACAAACATGGATCGCAAAACCGTGTATGACTACTCTCTCCAATGCCATTACCTGTGGAAAGATTTGGTCAACGGAACAACCGAATATCTGGAAGACCTCACCATGTCCCACACCAGTCTTGCCCAGGGGTATCTCCTCAGGGACAAGCCTGACAAAGCCGTCGAGCACTGTCAAGAGAGCATCAGGATCCGTGCAGAGTTTCGCAATGACGGTAGTATTTGTGAGCTTGCCCACATCCTTCAAGCTTGGGGAATGTGCGGCCTGGGTGATTACGACCAAGCTGCACTGCTCTGTGAAGCGGTGATCCAATACCGGGCAGAAAGGTTTGGCCCTGAGGACAGAAGTTCAATCAAGTACGCACAACTCCCCCCTTCCCTTACAGCATCTCAAGTCGTAAAGGAGACTGACAGCCATCTCCACCACCAGACTCGGCCTAGCTCTACAATGTCTCGGTGCCACACGAGAAAAGCAGGGGCGCCTCGCAGAAGCATATGACGCCTACCAAAGGGCCCTCGCAAACTTCGAGAAAGTCCTCCGCCTCAGCGCTCTGCTCAAACAACACAAGTCCTTCCGCATTGCCCAGGTGAAGCTCAAACTCGCCGAGCTAGGTTTCGCACTCAACGGAAACAGCGAGATGTGCAGGTAGGTTTGCAGATGCTACCATCGCCCGAACTGCTCCAGGCTAACAAGGCAAAACCAGGACACATCTTCATGAAGCAATCAGCATTTTGGACCCCCAGTACTACAAACCGGAGCTGGCAAGGACTTGGTACAAGATGTTTCAATTCTACGCTGCCACCAAAATGGCGCCTAGCGTAATTGAAGGGGTAGCCGGTGGCGAGGAGCTTTCCCGTGAGAAGGCCCTCAAGCTTTACTACGAGCTCCATCCGGATGCACCGAGAGACACGGAGCTGGCAGATGGAGATTTTGATGAGCTGGTTGCATTTTGGTCTCGCTAGGTTGGATGATATACGGGACGTATTCAGGGAGCTGGATAACCGACGACACGATTTGTCTATAGCGCTGGATTGGTTTTTTGATACCCATGTATTAGTATATTAGGTACTGAGTACACCTGTCGCGGCAATACTATTTCCCTGTCGTATTGAATAGCGGCGTGCTAAGGTAATACCAGCATGATATTCCTAACCTGTTCATGTACATGCGTGCTCCGGTCGACGGCCCAATCACCATCGAATGGATACGCCAAACCTCCCGCGGTTACAGCCAGTACCTTACTCAATGCGCGCACAGGACTTTCGCAAAAGTTGGAGGAACACCTGATTGGTCTTTTGGTTTGCTGTCTCCACGTATTGTCCGTTCCAAGGGCGCACGCATCGAGTCCACGGTGCAGTTCTGTGACGTACATGGACGCGGGACCCCGACTGTGAGAAACTCTATATTATAGACTTCCCCTAGACGCAAGCCCGCCAAGAATGGAAGAAAGGGACCGGAGAGACTCCATCGCATAGATCCTCTAGGGGTACCAGAATCAAAATTAAGAACAATTTTACTCTTCTATCCCATACCGACCTTACCAGGCTTGAGCCCACCGCCGTGGCAGGCCACAACAAGCCATGTCCACCCCCTTCATCCTCCCCGACATGGAGAAACCCTCCGCGCTTCCCCCCTCCGGCAGCGCCCAAACCAGCTCCACATCCCTCCCGCCACCGGACGACGATGACCTCCTCAATCCACCCCCGGACGGCGGCTTGCGCGCCTGGATGCAAGTGCTCGTCGCACATCTCGTTGCTATCAATGCATGGGTGAGCACTCAACTGAACAGGATCTCTCCCCATTTCGTCCTTTTTTGCCTTGTCTCGGCGGCCCATACCTAGATAACCACTCCTCCTCAGTCAGACATGAAGGAATACCCCAAACACCCCGGGCCTACTCAATAACACCGTCTGACACCCACAGGGCTACCTCAACTCCTTCGGCCTCTTCCAATCCCACTACACCACCACCCTCTCCGTCTCCCCCTCCACCATCAGCACCATCGGCTCCCTCCAAATCTTCCTCTCCTTTCTCGTCGGCTCCGTCTCTGGCCGCGCCCTCGACGCAGGCTACCTCCGCCCCTGTCTGGCACTGGGCTCAGCCCTGCAAATCCTCGGAATTTTCACCACGGCAGTCTCCACCAAGTACTGGCACCTCTTGCTCGCCCACGGGATATGTAAAGGGCTCGGCGACGGGCTGGTGTTCTGTCCGGCGACGGCGGTGGTGCCGACGTATTTTTTGAGGAGGCGCGCGCTGGCGATGAATGTTGGTGCGGCGGGGACGGCGACGGGGGGGGTTGATCTTTCCGATTATTGCGCAGCAGCTGATGCCGAGGGTGGGGTTTGCGTGGACGGTGAGGGCGATGGGGGCGGTGGTGATTGTGAATGCGGGGGTTATTTTGGTGGTGTCGAGGGCGAGGTTGGTGGGACGGAGGACGGGGCCGTTGTTTGAGTGGAGTGCATTTCGGGAGAGGCCGTATACGTTGTTTTGCGCGGCGATGTTTTTGAACTGGTGGGCGCCATATTTTGCGTTCTTTTATGTGAGTACTGACTGCTTTGGTTTTGGGGCCGATTCGGGGACGACGTTTTGTGATGATTCGCTGACACGCGGTTTCTGGGGGCACAGATCAGCTTGTTTGCAAAGACGAGACTCGGGATTGACACGTCTATGTCTCTCAAGCTTCTCCTGCTCATGAACGCGGTAGGTGGGCCCAGCCGGATTCTGTTCGGGCTGCTCGCGGACCTGTGGCTGGGACCGCTGCCTACCATCACCCCCCTGGCCTTCTGCACGAGCGTGCTCTATTACAGCTGGGCGGGTATAGACTCGCTGAGTAGGCTGTTTGCCTTTTGTGCCATCTTTGGCTTCTTATCCTCGGCCGTCGCGGGACTATTTCCGCCTGCGTGTGCCAGTTTGACCACAGACCTGAAGTCGATAGGGGCTCGGACGGGAATGTGTTTTGCCGTGGTCTCGTTTGCAACGCTGACGGGGCCGCCAATTGGGGGAGCTCTCGTGCAGATTCATGACGGGGAGTATCTGTATGCTCAAATATTCGGGGGGACATCATTGTTGGCGGGAGGGTTGTTTCTTGTGGCAGCAAGATTCGCCAGCGCTCGCGAAAAGAAATAGAGAGAACGGGGTAAAAGCACCATGTATAAATATTCAAATTTGCGGTAATATCTTCATATTTAGACTAGACTGTCGTCAAGATCTGCTTTCGAAATCATCCTGAAGAGCTGGAGTTTCTACGCCTGTTTTGACAAGTCTCGCATACAGCCAACCCTTCGTGTGCAGGCCCAAACTTCAGTGTTCTCTGCCGCATTTTTCTTTTCTGATGGAAATTGGGTACTGAAATGGCCCATCATCGATGACCATGCCCCATGGTCGGGTGCTGGGATGATAACAGGAGCACTTGGCGTAGGCGGATAGGCGGATCATTATTGACACCACTGTCAGGTGGATGTTAACATTCCATGTTGGCCATGATCTTGAATGAGGTAGAAGAAAGGTGCGGGTTTTGTATGTGAACAACTCACCACCTCGTCGCCGGCCGACCTCCTTCTGTGGATTGTCCAGGTCAGGGTCAGGGGGTGTTCGGCATCCACCTCAATCCATCATCGCCATCCTCGCTTATCCGCCACTCCACCCACTCCAAGCCCACAGAACAGCCAGTATCCGAGTCAGGATCTCCATCAAACAACAGCGTCAGTGGTTTTGGACCTTGCTTCAGATGCGACCAAATGCGGTTGGACTAAGGAGCTAGCTGAGATTTAGTTTGCTGCGCTGGTACGTTGAATTCTTGGTGAGCACCCGCATACCCGCAGCTAGGAGGAGGCGAACCTCTTCGTAGCACTAGCACGCAGTAATCGCATTACTGGCAACGAGTTTGGCGAGCAGAGCGCCTGTTCGATCGAGTTTGTTGAGGATTGTCGTAGGTTAAGGTGCGCAACATGGAAATGTCTTGGCAGCAGGAATTCTCGTCCTGGCATTCAAGGACCGTTGCTCTTTCCTTGTGTTGGAGCCTTCATGCTTGGCAGGGACATTTGCGGACAACACTTCATTTCTGTGTTGGCGCTAAGTGTTCGCATGATCACCAAAAGGGGTTGGTTTGACTTCTTCGCTCAGAGAGGGAACGTCCTTTTGGAGAGAAACGTGGGGGGTTGATAGGTGCCCGCTTGACGCACAAGTGACCCATGTCAGCACAAGTCACACAGGTCTGACAGCACCGTGCCAATGAATTTCCCCGCCTCCAGGAGATGATGCAGAAGCATTTTCTTCAGTGCAACCACCTTTCCTCTCTCTCTCTTCCTTGGCCGGCCCGTTACCCAGGACGATACACCATGTCGACCGCCAATGGACCTGTCGCGGCGGCGATTGCCGGTGTGTTCACGCACATGCTCTACTTCAAAAAGGGAGAGCATCATCTTTACGGTCTTCGCTATGTCGAGCTGTTCCTCTTTTCCCTAGTGGCCACGGCCACCCTGAATCGCAGCTATCTAGCCGATGCCGATGCTGTCCCGCAAGGATGGGGGGAGGCCCTCGCCCATTCCGGGAAGCTTCATGCCTGCTATCTTGGCGGTATATATGCTGGCCTTGTCGTGTACCGCCTCTTCTTCCACCCGCTCAGGCACTTCCCTGGCCCACTCGACCTCAAAATCTCAGCTCTCTCGCTCACCTACCGGGTCCGCCATCTCGATTGCCACAAGCGTGTTCAAGAGCTGCACTCTCAGTATGGGCCGTTCCTGAGAATCGGCCCGTCGGCCATCTCAGTCATCCATCCAAGCGCAATCAAGCTCATCCACAGCGCCGACTCGGGATTCACAAAGGGCGACTTTTATGACCTCCTGTACCCCGCCAAGTCGCTGCAGATGGTGCGGAGCAAGTCAGAGCACGCTAGCCGACGACGCGTCTGGAGCGCCGCTTTTAGCGACAAAGCGCTTCGAGGCTACGAAAAGCGGACGCTGGTCTACCAAGACAAGCTCCTGTCGAAGATTGCCGCTACAAATAGTCAACCGACGAACCTGACTAAGTGGGTGCATGCGTACAACTTTGACGTTACGAGTGATTTGACGTTTGGCAAAGCCTTTGGTGCATTGGACTCGGATGATAACTACTGGATGGTCGATATGTGGGAGAAGGGGCTTGACGTCCTTGGACTGATGCTGCCTGCTTGGGTGTTTCGACTTATGTCCGACATCCCGGGCCTGAACAGCGATTTTCTCAAAGTCGTCTCCTTTACTAGAGGCAAGATGATTGACAGGATGAAGGTACGGCCGATCCTTCTAGTGTGGCACCAAAGCGAGAATTTAACCCAGCCATAGAACAAGCCCGATATTCCTGACATGGCGTCCGCGCTTCTGTCGGCCTGGGAGGGCCGAGAGCCAACTAAGGAGGAAATGAACCTTCTTACCGGAGATTCGCATCTGATTATTGGCGCTGGAAGGTATTTTATCCCCCCTCCCATGGAATCTCCCTTTTCTAACAATCTGGAAGTGACACAAGCTCAACGACCATGGCCGTGATTATGTACTTTCTGACTAGGTACCCTGAAGAGATGACTAAGCTGCGCAATGAGCTCCTCCCGCTCATGATAACTCCCCCTGGCTTGGGAGTGTCGTTTCGGAGTGAGAAGTTGGCATCATTGAATCACTTGAACGGGGTGATAAACGAGGCTTTGCGACTATACCCAATTATCCCCTCAGCAACATACCGCATGACGCCACCCCAGGGAGTTTCTATCGCGGGCACATTCATCCCCGGCAACACCAACGTGTGGACCCCCCAATACACGATTGGAAGAAGCGAAGAGATATATGAGGAGCCCAATCGTTTCTTCCCCGAGCGCTGGTACAAGTATCCCGAGATGGTCAAGGACCCAAGCGCTTTTGCCCCCTTTCTCATCGGCCCAGCCAGCTGCATAGGAAAGCCACTCGCACTCCAAAATGTCCGCAGCACAATCGCAAAGCTTGTGTGCACATTCGACATTTCGCTGCCCCCTGGAGATGACGGGTCGGGATTCGAGAAGGGGATCAAGGATCGATGGCCTCTTGGGGTTCCGGAACTGATGTTGACATTCACCAAGCGGGAGCCCGGGATTTGACCAAGGAAAGGAATTATTCTTACATTATTCTTACATTTAAATCAGCAAAACCTCCTCAATCTTCTATTTCAGCTCGGTCCTGATAATATCATATCAAATCCAGGCCTGATCAAATCTGATAAACCGAGTTTGGCCGTGAAATATTCGCCAACAGTGCCATGCGCCTCCTTGGGAGGATTTTCCCGCTCCTTGAGGTTGTTGAGGAATCCTTCGCTGGCCAAGGCCTGGTACAGCCGCTGATCCTTTCAAATTTTGGGCCTGTTTCAGCTGTGTTTTTTCAGTTGCGCGAATCTTCAGGTGCAGGCTGGCTTCTATGGCCCAGAACATGCATGCGCAGCCATTTTTCTCCAAAAACGTTCTAAAAGAGGTGTTCAGAATGCCCACCGCTGTTTTAGAGGAGTTTACAGTGATTTATCTACCCTGAGGAAGATCTGCAGGCGCGGCAGCTGAGAATGATTGAGGGGTTCGGTGTGGTGGTTGTGTACGAAGGCTCGGGCCAAAAGACAGGGTCCCCTTAGCCAGTGCGAAAGGTGTTTTGTCACTGTAAGGACCGCCTGTAGCTGTCATTATTACAGGCCGTCTCCCATTCCGAAAACACCTACATTAACCTATACTGAAAAGGCCTTCCTGCATGTTAAAAAGACCTGTAATGTAACCAGCCAAGGCCTTACCGTCCCAGAACAAGACTATGTGAGGATTCCAAGAACACATTTTCGCACGGAGATAAGGAGACCCTTTCTTTTGGGTATGGAACGGAGGATTGCGACCCCTGACCTGCATGCACGCCCAACATGCATGAACCCGTCCATGGTCCGCATTTGCAGCGCCCCAGGCTTCCTTCATTCGGCGGTTACAAAGACTATGGAGTCTGCTCCCCCACAACACAGCCAATGTTGCTTCGTGTCGTCCTTGCTATTTTCAACGACAGAGCGAAGAATGGCAACTCTATTATCGCTCATCTCCACGTCTGGAGCGTCCGTTGGACAAAGAGATGATGGCTCCTCCGTCTACCCCGACGTCAACATCGCCGCGGAATGCTACGCCATTCCCTACGGATGGCCCGGCTTCATCTCAACCCTCATCAGCATGTACGCCGTAGTCTCCGTCTTCAAGTCGCGCACCCCGCTGTGGCCAAGCCGGACGCCGCGCCACCACATATTCAACGGCTTCCTAGCTACGGTGCAGTTTGGCGTCTGCACGGCTCTACTCATTCTCACTTACCTCCAATGCGGCCGCCGGGGCCGGCCAGACCTGGTGCTCATGCTAGGATCCGTGCATTCGTTTGTGATTCTCACAACCCTCTCCCTTGTGCACCTGTCAGCGGCTCGCCGCAAGACAGAATTAGCGAAGAAACGGGCATCGACATCGGCCGAGTACGAGCTACTCAATCCGGAGACAGCGAATGAAGACACCCCTCGCGCAGAAGCTACAGCCAAGCCCGCTTCTGCCACCACTACTGATGCCGCCTCCTCCGACGATGACATAGACGACTCAGACGAGACAGCACTCCTCCAGCCCAAGGCCGACTGCAACGACGACGCCAACACACCACCTGCCAACACACCACACACGTCCAACACAACCCCCTCCCAGGCCAAACCACCCATAACTACAACAACCACCACCAACCCCTCCCCCCTCCCCAAGAAACACTACCTAATCCGCCTCCCCATGCCCACCGTCCGCGCCGCCCTCGGCGCCTACTTCTCCATCCTCATCCCCACCACCCTCCTCACAACCGCAACCTACCTGACCCTCCCCCGGCCCGAAATTGACCAGACATCCTTCGCGGCAAAGACAGTCTGGGTGATCCTGATAGGAATCTCCGACATAGCCGTCCTCTGGTTCATCTTCGCCCTGTTCATGCCCATCTACAGACGGTACAAAGCCAAGGGGTGGCAGGGGCTGAAAGCCATGACGCTCGCGCAGGGGCTGGGGTGGTATTGGGTGAAGGTTGGGGGAAAGTATAAGCGGATGGAGCCGAAGCCGTGGAAGGTGGCGTTGTGTGCGGGGGTTGCGACGATGGTGATGGCGAATTGGGTGTTGGCGATGGCAGCGGGGGGGAATTGGGGTTTTCCTGGGCCAGGGGAGGGGAGAGGGGGTTTGGTGGCTGCGTATTGGGGATTTTTTGTGGTTTCAAAGGCTACTTTGTTTTCGTTTTAGGGAGAGGGTTTAGGGGGGGTTCAAACGCGTTGAGTTTGGCGATGGCAGGACGAACTTGATCCAATAAATCAGCTTGATTCATCTTTTGATTCGATTCACAGGACGAATACCACAATACATTATTCCTTTCTGGGTTTTAGGACATTCACACGTCGACCTTGCGCATACTCACGCTTGAGTACCCTGAAAGCTGACTCCTCAAGCACTATCCTCCCCCTTTTTCTCCTCCTTTGCCTCTCCCCCGCCCTCCTGGTATAACGGCCTCAGCTTCGCCCCTTTCCTCCAAAACACATACCGCTTAATCCACCACGGCAGCGCCTCGGTAAGCTGATATTTCGCAAAATTCCCACTCGGCACCGCAAACACATAGTCCAGCTCCTCAAGCGTCTTCCTCTTCGTCTCAGGCACTAAAAAGAATATCAAAATCAGCGCAACGAGATTGAACCCCGCGTATACGCCAAAAGCACCAGCGGTGGTTGCTGATCGGAGCAAAAACGGGGAAGTCATCCCCAGCACAGCAGCCCAGAAGAGACACGTCGCGACAGCAAAGCCCATGCCTACCTCGCGGTGGGAGAGGGGGAAGACCTCGGCGCTGTAGGCGGACGGAACGGGGCCCTCGCCGGGGGAGTGAAACGCAGCAAAGAGGTAGACAAATAGCGCGACGAGGGCGGTACGGGCGGTGCCGAGCGGGAGGATTGTGCAGAGGCCGGCAGCCAGGAGGGTCCACATCATCTGGGGGAAGGTGAAGAGCAGCAAGGAGCGACGGCCAAAGGTGTCGATAGTCCAGAAGGCGGGGAAGGCAAATACCCAGTTGACGAGACCGAAGCCAAAGGAAGCGAGGAGGGCCTGGAAGTCGGTCTGGCCTGCTTCTTTGAACGCGGTGGTGGAGTAGAAGGCAATGATGTTGATGCCGCACATTTTCTGGGCGATCATGACGGTGAAGGCGGCAATGGTGGCGCGACGCACGCGGGGGATGGTGAAGAGCTCTATGACGCGCTTGCCATAGCTGCTGCCCTTGAGAAGCTCGTGTTCGAGCTCGAGCTGCGAGTGGATGTAGAAGATGTCGCGAGCGACTTGGATCGGGTGGTTACGGAGCTTGTCCATGTATTTCCAGGCCTCGGCATAGCGGTTCTTCTTCATGTACCAACGAGGCGACTCAGGGCAGAAATAGATGAGTGCCAGCAATGGAACAGCCGGGATGAAGGGGGCGCCGAGCATGAACCGCCAGTTGTTAGGCCCGGCGTTCCATACCGCAAGGTTGAACGCCGTTCCCAGGAATATGTCAAATGCTGTCAGCATCTCTGGGTTTCCAGTCAACTATTCTATCCCGGTTTAACCATATCGCTCGATACTTACGCCATGACATGACAAGCGCACCTCTAATCGCCGCGGGTGAGTTCTCTGCAGCATAAATCGGGACTGGAAAGCGTGTTAGTCCCAGCCCAGCTTAACCAAGGGGTAACTCACCAGTCGAGGCTTCCGCGCCCATCCCAATGCACATCAAGAGGCGGTTAACCAACTGCTGCTCCCAAGTGTGGCTGAACGCCGACCCGATGACTGGCCATATGCAAAAGTGCGCCGAAACAAATATTACCCCTGGACGCGGCTGTAAGCATGCAGCCGACCAACAACATCAAATATCTTCCCCATCAACGCACCTCGTCGACTAATCTAGTTGTTGATCGGATCTGATAACCAACACCCAATGAACCTGCTCCTCGTCAGTCTCTCCCTGTGCCTAAATCGTCGGCGTATCTGAATAGGATAGACACTCACGCGCTCCCGATATGCGGCCCGGCATTAACCAGCCCTACAAGGATAAGATCCTTGGTCGACCCGCTTCCAATACCATAGCAACCCGGAAAGAAAATATTCGCACCGTTCGTCCCCGTCTGATCTCAGCCCTGCACGACAGCACCAATCGAGCACGTCGCAATGGTCAGAAACAGCCGCGCAGGCAAGCGCCACTTGTGCTCGACCTCTGCGCGCAGCACGGCTTTCTCGTCTTCGTCGAGAGCCTGCGGTCCGGTGATGTCATACGCGCCTGCGGGGTTCTGTGCGACGAGTGTGCCCTTACGCAGGAGGGGCAGGTGTGAGACGAGGCCTTTTTCTTCGGCAAAGACTTCTACGCGGGACATGAGGTCATTGTAGGAGAGCCCTTCGAGGGGGTTACGGATTCTGTGGTTGTGGAGGTTCCGGGTCAGTGCCAGTTGAGAGGGCTGAAAAAGGGGGAGAGCCTAAGGTACCCACCGGGCTTCGATGTTTGCGTTGATGTCAACCTGCCGGGAAATGGCCTTTTCGAGGACATTCTCGTTGGTGTTGGCGGTAGATGGAGATGGGGCTTCGGCGTGGACGGCACTGCCATCTGAGGCGGGCTTGTCTGCCATGTTGTCGATGGGTTGACGTCTGGATATGTGCGCCAACTGCTCTATCTATCCTTTGGAGGAGGAAAAAAGACCGGAAACGCGGGGCCGGGCGAGATTCGGGGGAGGGCTGAAGCTTATATCGACATGAAAGTTTCACGTCGGAGTCGTACATGACCTCCCTTGAACAAACGGCGGCATGCCACTGCGTCAGCGGCAGCCATTATGTATCATTGTCGAACGAGAACAGGATATCAACGCTTCCCCGCATCGGGAAACGACCCTGAAATGCGAAGTGTTCGGGATCGGTGGCTGAACTTGGGATGCGATCGATACATTCCACGTGCCAAGACGGGCAGACGGACGGAGTATACTGAGGATTGATCGAGTTGGAGTGCCGATCGACAAGGTGGATGTGGGGACTTGAAGTTGCCGACACGGCTTCCTGATCCATCCCCAACATCTCTACAGGTGTCGCAAGCAAAAAGACAGCGTCTCCTCTCGTGGCGGATTAACCCGGACCGAGGGATGTTCGGGGTCCATGTTGTGACAAGTGTCACTCCTCCTTGCCGCGGCAACCAGAAATTTTTCCACTTGCTGAGAGAAAAAGCTGACCCCACTCACCACTGCACGTCGGGCAGCGAGCCGATGCTGGCTTGCCGGCTTCCGATTGCCGTCCCGCCCGGCTTGCGGCGCCGGCAATATCAATGCGGCAGCAAGGCCGGCTGACGTCACAACGGGATTTTGTTGGGGTCCAGGTCTGTGATCAGTGCTCCGGCTATCCACTGTGGGGTCCGGGCGCCGGGCGGCCGCCCAGGGGAGCCAACAACCTTCTGCCAGGATTTGTTTTAGCCATCGCGCTGTTCCTCCGACACGCTGGACTCTCTGCTGGACACTTGCACCACGCTCAATAGCCGTTGGCGTGCACTTGCAGCTAGTCTGTCGCTCGGCTGCAAGGTACGTTAGGTAGGTTATCGCCCGGAGATCGGGCATGCCCGGCTCTGACTCGGACCCAAATTTGCAAGCAAAATCTGTGCGGTCCGTACTCGGCACACACAAGCCCTAACCTGTAACGCCACCGTCAGCACTTAAGTTGCGAGGTTTCTTTTGCCGCCCACAGCGCATGTTGGCGCACGTGAGCATCATCGCAGTTGTAGGGGAGCGTCGAATTGGGGGTAGTTACCCTAAGAGGAACCTCGGCTCTTGAGACAGCATTATGTTGCAGTCGTTGCCTAAGGCACGCTTCTAATTTCGCCTTATCACCAAGGCGGGCACGGGAAGACAGCACGACAGGGAGCTCGGTTCGCGCCGAGCTGTAAAAACGCCTGGAAATTGGGGGCTGATAAGGGTGGTAGGATGTGGCGATGGCGCCCCTTAAAACATGCCGCAAAAAAGCAGTGTTGCTGTTTTCGTGGTGCTCGTAAATCGCTAAAGTCGGCTCTCGGCACCTGCAGTGGCTGCCGCCGTTGGAAGGGCGAAAAGAACGGAAGCACAGGGGGGCAGAGCCAAGCGTTGGCTGCATCGGCGATCTTGGGCGGTTTTAAGCTTCCATTCGACCAGTGAGCTGGCGATTTTTAATAGAACAGGTACAGGGGATTGGCTCCTTTGATTACCACAGCGAATTACTCAGCGGAAGAGCCAACCCCTCAGCGGGTTTGACCGGGGACCGCCAGCTGATCTGAGTGGACGAGACGCGGTTTCAGGCTGCCAAATTCTCTGGAAGTCAGCACTTGGTCGTGACAGGGGTGCACCAACAAAAGTTCCGCCCTGGCTGACACTGCAATCGACTGGCGCATCACGGAGCGGCTGATGCCCCGAGCGGGGAGCTAACAGCAGAAATACTGCCAGTTGCATACGTCGCAGGGCGGTGCCGATGAAGGTAGTTATCTCCGGGACACTTCGACTCATCAGAAAACACCGGGATCATCTCTGAAGCGGCGATGTCTTTCGTGGCAGGGTTGCCCACTTGGGTCTTCCCATTGATGGTCTATGCTCGCTCTGACAGCTGTCACGACCCACGGTCCAGGAGTTGTTGCAACTTGCCCCGACCGTACGGGCACGGGACGTGTTGTAGTGGCGCCGGATCTCATCTCCAGGAGCATGGGTGGCGTGCTGCGGGTCGAGGGCACGGCCTGCGGCCGCTCCATTGCTTGCTTGGCGTCAGCAGCGACGGCAGGGGTTCGCGGAGCTGATCACTGATAATCAGTCCGTGGAGCTGGGGATCCTGACGGCGTATATTTGTGAAGAGATCCCACGAGATCCCCTGAGATCTGGGGCTCTGTCCGTGTAAGGTAACCCGTGAACAAGCCGCCGCCGCCAGACATCCTCGACTCGACTCAGCCAACATCAGCACATCGGACGATGGCGCACAAGGCGGCCAGCATCGCCAGCATAGAGCGCGAGTACAGCGCCCTCCCGCTCCTCACAAGTCCTCTTATCCCCGGCGGCGTGCGGGGGACGCGCTCTCTGGGCCCAACACCGGCATCAACCCTGCCGAGGCAGTTGTCGGCGCCCGATCTGGAAGAGTTCGGATACCGTGACGATGATGGTGCGCCCCCGAAAGACGTCCCCGAATTCCAGAAGCACGCCGACGCCACCGCCATCGAGGTCTTCTACGATCTCTTCTTCGCTGCCAACTTGACCGTCTTCAGCGATGTCACAGACATCACGAACACCGAGAAGCTGGCAACATTCGTCGTGTACTTCAGTCTTATCTGGTTCAACTGGGCGCTGCTCGGCCTTTACGATGTCCGTTTCATCACCGACAGTATCTTCGGTAAGCCTCTAGTCGATAGGACGGGCTCCTGGTCAGCCCGTGGCTAACCCAACTCCAGAACGAGCTGCGCGAGCTATCCACTTCGGCGTCATGGTTGGCTTTGCTGTCATCTGCCCCAACTTCAGTCTGTCCGCTCAGCAGTCAGGCACGTTCCAGACCATGTCTGTCATTCTCATGACATCCCGCTTGACCATGGCAACGCAGTACGGCACCATCTTGTGGTACTGCAGGGGTTACCGTCATGCCAAGGTGCCCTTAGCCATCATGATTGGTCTGAATTTCGTTGCTGGCATGATCTATCTTGGCCTTGGCTTTTCATTCGGTGGCGGCCAGACAGCGTTGTATTCCATTTGGTTCATCATCACTGCGATCGAGGTCCTCGTCAGTCTCGGGCTCTCTCTGAAATGGGACGTCCTGAGCTTCCAGGGCACTCACCTTGCCAGCCGAGTCAGTCTGCTCACCTTCATCCTCATGGGCGAGGGCCTCGGCCTTGTCTGCCTGGGAGTCGTGCGTATCGTGCAGAATGCCAACTCGTGGAGTGAGTATCCCCCTCCCCTTCATGGTCGGTGCATGTACTAACCGGGGACCCCAGCCCCTGCGACCATCGGCAACGTGGTGGCCGGTGTTGCCAGCATTTACATCGTCTTTATGATTTACTTCGACTGGCGCCGCAGTATCCGCCTCGGCAGGTACAAGCAGCTGATATGGTCCTTCGTTCACTACCCCTTCCACCTCGCCATGCGCATTTTCATCGAAGGCTCTTCCCAATTCGTCGTCTGGTGGAAGGTTATCGAGACCATAACGAGCGTGCTCGACCAAATGCTCGCGGCGGTTGAGAGGTTTAGTTCGGACGAGAACGCCACCACCACCGAAAGTTTCGTCAGCATAATTGACCAAACCGTCGTCGACGTCTTCAACACATACGTTCCGAAGTACGCCACTACCATGGAAGACTATGAAAAATGCATGACAGACCTCCGTACGATTCCTGATGAGTTCTGGACGACGCAACCAGTCAACCAGACTACCTTGGAATTCATAGAGAAACAGATCGATAGACTGGTACTCGTCATCGAGAACTCGCTGCTGGCGGGCTTCAAGATCGACGGATTTTCCGGGTTCCTCAACACGACCTTAAACGCCCAAGAGGAAGAGGAGTTCCAAGCCACAGTGAGTGCCATCAACGAGGGCAAATTCAATCTCGTCTTCAAGTATTCGTTCATCGCCGCCGGCATCACACTCATCCTGATGAATGTCCTCTTCATCATCACGAGCTCGCGCAGGTGGACGGTCTTCAATTACATCCACAAGACCCTCAACTTCTTGTTCGGTATTGGTTTGTGTCTAGTGACTCTCGTTACTCTCGACCCTAGCAGATACCAGAGCTTCAGCTTTGCGCCCTGGCCACTGCCCACGCTGGTCCTGGTGTACTTTGCCGTATTGGTCATCCACCACTTGCCGCACCCGCCGCCAATCTTCTTCGGGAAGAGGGGCAAGACACAGAGCAAGCCGAAGACTGAAGGATGGGAGGCCGCCCGCGCGGTAGCGTACCGCGACAAGACCTCAGAGGAGGCATCGGATGGACACAGCTCGCAGCCAAAGGTGGTGACGCCTGGTTACCGGGAGTTTGCCCCCGCGGAAGAGACTGACACATTGTACCGGGGAGCCGGGGCGCAGAGTTGAGCGCCATTGGTAACTCGGCGCTGGATATACCCAGGGGATTGCCAAATCTGATTTGGAGTGTTAGTTTGTTTTAAGCGTAGCGATTTGTGTTAATATCATGTTTTACCTTTATCGTCTTCTGGCGGTCCCATAAATCGTCTAGACTCGGCGCTGTATGACAGAACCACAGGCAAGTGATCAACCCCCTATAGCCCTTGGAATGGCGAAGGCTGTTGGTGACTCTGACTGACATTCTCGAAGCAAGCGAAAGGGGGAACCCTGTTCATGTCGAGGGGGCAGCGGGCCATGTTCAGCGTAATCAGGCCTGCCGGTTTAAGGCAACAGTCATCTCGTAGCCGACAACGCATGGACGGGTAGCATTTCTCTCGATCCTTCGAGCTTGTGCGACATACCTCTAGCATCTCACACGCTCCAATCTGACGGGACGTGGAACTCCTAGCACGGAAATAGAAACATCGCAAACAACGAAGAACTTTTGAAAGCCCTTAGGCTCTACCTAGGGGCATTATTTAAACAGTGATTCAACAATTTCAGCTACCCTTTTCCGAAATCCAACTGCTGGGAGTCTTTGGCCTGCCTGGATGGGACCCGATATGTTGATCTGAATAGGGGGTCCAATGGGGGTTGGGACTGGTGGTATGTGTGTACTATGTGATGTACTCTGCAGCAGATCCTTTCTCAGCAAGGCCATATCTGATGTTTTCTTCTCGAGCAGCCCTGCCTGTTTAGCAAGAATGCCGTCCCTATCCTAGATTTTATACCACACCCCTTCGGTTTTCCAAGAGAATGAGAGGCTAGCAGCTTTGCTGACGACGCGCGAGTTATCCAAAACGGGCACTAGACAGCATTTGCGAACGAGTGGTCTCTCCAGGTAGCGGTAGTAGTTCGTGCAGTCCGAGTTCAAACACCAAAGAACGCCTTTGGTGCCCTCGTCTCGCCACAGCCCGTATGTTGCGGTCTACACCTCATTGGGCCTAGTGCGGCCAGACCCTCACTATATAGTGGGCGCTCGCGCGCCCTCTCCTCCTTACAACGAACCACCATTATAATACCTGTCTTACTTCGTAACGCCGTAGGAATCGGGATCCAGGGCTTCGAGCCATGAGTAATCCACGGTACGCCACTCAGTCTGCCAAGCTGGGCCACAGAGAATCTGCCGTCCATAGTTGACCTTTAGACAAGGCCCAAAGGGGCAAGCCACGACCGAGACTGTGCACGCCCCTACCGCCCCAAGCGCGGTGCTAAGGTTGGTGGCTGTGAAGTGAGATCAGTCTTGGTTGTTGGCCGTCATCAGAGGGAACAGCCGGTGACTGGCGTCGCTGCGACATCCATCAGTCCCGTCCCCCTTCGGCATAAACGCCCATCCGGACCTGATGGTTGAATCACAGCTCTCATCTGCGACTCGAATGTCGAAACATGCACATCGGTTCGGATCAAAACACCTCATCTCGGGCAGGGTACCCGGTCCTGATTGGGGAACCATGTACTCGGCTATGCCTTTGCGCAGCTCACGCAATCCTGCCACAACGCCGTCTTGGGACACCGCCGTCGTCATGTGGGTGGTGCCAGCGGGCAGTCGAAGATGGCCTGTCCATTCCATTTCCAGACAAACACTATCCTTCGTGACAAAGAGCACTGCCCGTGGCAAGATCTATTCTTCGGCGGCTGGTGATTCTCCCAGCTGATGGTGGCCTGCTGCAGGCCTATGGCCGGGACCATGGCATTCGCGGATGGACCTTGACCAGGGCTTTCCAGCAAGCCCCAATGCGCTAGCCCAGCCCCGAGCACAATCGGCTCTGGTGATGACCTGGTGTTCGCAGAGTCGGATATACCCTGTGTGCCCAATGCAAGTTCGAGACTGCCATGGGAGTTTCTTTCGTTCAGAAGCCGAGAAAAAGACCTAAGGGTGGTCGACCAGACAGGCGGTGCAAAATAGATACTCGTTGACCAGATGCCAGACTTTCTGTGGATTTTCCACATTAGTGTTTCGGCATTCGAAGCACTGCTTGCGGCTGTCGTCCATGTGCATCAGGTATCGGAAGTCGGAAAACTGCCCCCCAAACGCCTCCTTCTCGAAGGCTGCGTTTGCTCGGTACCACGGTAGACGTGAAGCGCGGTCGGGTAGATGGGACTCGGGATGGTGCCAGTGACTAAATGATGAATCGGAGAAGCGACGTAGAAAAATGCGACTGGTGCGGCGTAAATACTGGATAGCTGTGGGATCCAGCAGTTTCATGACCGCGAGCAGAAGCTCCTCTGGTAGATCGAGAATATAGAGACCCATGGTTTTTGTTTTCGAATAGCCCATCAAGTGCCGCGGGCGGGCTGGGTCGTGGGAAGGGGATGTGTTCAAATTTAAAGAGCAGAGTATCTTCATGGCGCCGAAAAAAGAAAGTCAAACTCCGTCTCATGAGGCCACACCAGTGGAGTTCGGCACATCTGTACTTTGAACTCAAGCAATACGGCCAAAATCTGTCACTTGACCTATAGGTAGACTCGAGGATCCACATCACTGTAGCTCGCGCCAATAGCTTCCATCTCTGACAGCCTGGGAACGAAACGATCCCAGCGAGAACCACGAGCACCAGGAACGAATTCTACATGGCATCGACGCCGCAAGAGAAGCAGGGTCTCAAAGCAATGCTCCTCAGCCACGACAACCTCGAAAAGGACTATCGTCGCGAGGACGACAACATCAGCAAGTTGATCAAGTGGCCCAGCAGCCACGTAGTGAAAATGATCTACTTTGAAGTGCCACCCCAGACCACATTTCATAAGATTGCCATTTTTCTCTATTAATACACGTTGCTGGAGCTACCAAGGATCCGTACTCAGCGCGCTCCATGAGGAGGATACTAGTAGGCCACAACAGGTCGCGGCCAAGCGGGTCGCCCTCCCCGAGCAGCCCGACGAACTTGACGATGTTCGGATGGGTAAGGTATTCAACGGCTTGTGCGTGAGGACCCGGAGCTCGAAAAGGATGGCAGCCAGACGATTGGCATCTTCCGATGTGCGGCTGGATGGCTGGTAAGCGGCGTTAACACCGTGACCTCCGAGCCCGACAAGCGGCCAAACTAAAACAGAGCAGCACCAACGAGCTCATGTTGTGAGTCCGCGCAGTCCCTCTTGCCGAAATGTGAGACAAAAAGCACCCACAGCCATTAGTTCCTGGCAAGCCTGAGCTTGACGTCGAATTGATTGGCGCTAGCAATCAAAGTTTGCCCGCGCACTCGCTGAGTCTCCCGAGCCAAGCGGGCAGTCACTCTGTGCAGTGATGCCCAACACAAAAGGAATGGCGCTAACGCGCGTCGCCGCATTGAGAGGACGCCTGCCCAACCAGAGTCGAGACATTCCGGCGTATGCACTTCATCACAGCTGAGTGGCTCACTGGGCTGCCCAGACAAAGCTACGCAGTACTTGTACTGCCTCAGCTTCTGCATGTCTTGACGGCCTGCGTGAGATCGGTGCAACCAGGCGTCTCACTACTGCTGAGGAAAGAGGGGAAACATGGACGAGTGGCCTAGCTCGGCTCGCTGTGAGGACAGTAACTTGCAGCCGAATGCGGGCGATTCGACCGTGTCAGCCCAGTGAGGGTCCGAATCAGCAGAGCCTGCCGTCGAGGAGAAGGGCACGTGTGTCACCGTCCTCGTTGCATGTGTACAAATATCACGATGTGGTCCACCCTGTGGGGAAGAGAAGTGCAAGCCCTTGGTCCGTAAAAGTCCAGGGCTCAAGACCAGTCATACCACCATACCCGATCTGTCTGCTACGGCGCTGCTAGGAGCCATGGCCGTCAACCTCGACGCTCTCAAGGCCGCTCAGGCTAAGGGGCAGACTGCCGGCTTGATTCCCAAGCCAGGCTCGCCTCCGCCGCTGCGGCTCGAGATAGACGACTTCATCCAGGACACGGAGCTTGCGAACCTCTATTTTCTCGCCATGGCGTCCTACATGAGCGAGGAGGCAGCCAAGACCCCATTTTCATATTTCGAGATATCGGGCATCCACGGACAACCCAACCGCTCCTGGAACAGGCAGCCCCAGTCAACCGAATGGGTTGCGAACACCCGGAACGGGGACGCGCGCAAATATAGCTATTGCGCCCACAGCTCCCTCGTCTTTCCAACATGGCACCGAGCCTATCTGGCACAGTTCGAGGTATGGCGCCCCTTTCTGCTGACGGTTAGTCCGCTGAACAGATGCACAGCAAGGCCTCTATGTCCACGCCGCTGCATTGGCCCCGGCTCTCAGGGCCGAGAAGGTCCTGGATCGTTTCCGCATCCCGTACTTTGACCCCCTTTTGCCTCGCCAGACGGCCAACCGGCAGTTCATCTATGGCATTCCCATCATCCTCACGCTTCCCAAGATCAACGTCAAGAAGACTGCAGACGGCCCGTGGGTACCGATGGACAATCCGCTGTACAGCTACAAGTTCAGCAATGCAGACCGGGCCCAGATGAACTTCCGCAACTGGGGCAACCTTAGGAATCCGTCGCAGTTCACCATGCGTGCCTATGACTTCCAGAAGGATCAACCCAACCATGAAATCCTGATCAAGGCTTTTGACAACCTCTACAACCCGAGCGTCAACCTGTCGACTCAGGGATTCGACAACCTGTACCGGGTCATGACGGATGAGAGGCAGACTTGGACAACAATGTCCAACAGCGGCAGGAGCAGTGATCTCGGCATGAACTCCCTCGAAGGCTTCCACGACAATCTTCACGTTCAGATCTCTTGGGGCATGCCTTTCCGAGCCGATCGCTCGCCGATGGGGCATATGAGCAATCCAGATTTTGCTGCGTGAGCCCCATACTCCTTCTCTGTCTCGCCCCACGCGCTAACCAGCTTCAGTTTTGACCCGTCGTTTTGGCTCCATCATTGGTGAGATTTCTCCCCCTAACTCGGTTGCATGCTCTTGTCTCACACTGATGCAGCAACGTCGACCGCCTGACTGCCATCTGGCAGGGGCTCAAGTCCGAAGCCCCAGAGTCAGTCAGATGGTGGGCTGCCAATGGGCGCCCTCGCAACGACCGCAACGACACACAGCCTGCTTCTTTTTGGAGCAGAGGGCCTGATAGCGATCTCGTGCCGTTTGTTCGCACACAAGCAGGCGGGAAGGACGTCTACTGGAAATCAAACGACCTGCGAGATCACCGCGCCCTCGGATACGAATACCCCGAGACGGCAGCAGCGCGAAGACAGACCCAAGAACCATTTGTCCAGGCACTGCGTCGGTGGGCGAACTCGGAGCTCGGATGGTTGGGCCGGATCACTAGCCAGGGCGACCCAGCGGCGATCGCAAGGCTGAACGACTCGCTGACCAGGAGCATTCCGTTCTTCCCGAAGGAGGTCTTGATCGATGGCGATAAGAATCGGCCTATACGGAGCAACCAGGCCTTTGTCGGATCGAAGTTCGTCGCAACTGCAACTCCGGCGCCGAAACCCGCAGCGCCCACTCCAAGGGGCTTCGCTTCCCCGCCGATCGAATCGCAGTTCTCCGCGCTGGCCGTATCCCCGCCATCAACAATGCCTCCCGTAGAGCCCTCCTCTGGACAGCAACATGTTCCGACGCCCCAGGCTTCAGCCCCAGTTACCGCGACCGCCGAGCCAGCAACAGCCCAACGCTCCGTAGAGCCCGAGTTTGCGCCTCCTCCGAAGGGGAAACACTCCCGCAGTCTCTCCGGTCTGACCTCCAAGCTCGCCGCCAAGGTTGCCTCCGTTGCAGACCGGAAGGATGCAGCCCCGTCCACCTCACCATCCGCCGCTGCTACCAGCAAACCTCCTACTAAGGACCGCACGCACGGGATCTCCTCTCTCGCATCCAAGCTAGCTACCAAAGCCGTCTCCGTGGCATCCCAAAAGATCAAAGAAGCCACGTCCAGCAAGCCCCAAGCCGCTGGCGGGAGCACCCCCGAGCAACAGCAGCAGCAGCACTCCCACGGCATCACAGCGATAGCCTCCAAAGTCCACCAGGTGGTGCACGACGCGGTCGAGGAATTCCACGGTGACGTCCACGCAGCAGTCAAGGACGCACACGAGACGCTCCACGACCGTGTGCTCCGGCGCGCCATCCCCTTTGTCGATCTGAGCTTCCAGACCCGTTTTGGCCATCTAGCAAATCTGATCACCGACGACCGCATCATCCAGTGGAACGTGACATACACGGTGGACAAGTTCTGCCTGGACGGGTCGTTCGTCATCAACTTCTTCCTCGGCGACTTTGCTTCCAATGCTGGGGAGTGGGTGCTCGATGAGCACTTGGCTGGGCAGAGCGCCGTGTTTGCGAGCGACCGCGCACGCATTGACGGGGAGGGTGGCTGTGAGAACTGCGCGCAGCAGGAGCAGGAGGGGCTCGTGTATGGCGATACGGTGGGTCTGACGGAGGCGTTGCTGGTGTATTATGGCAACCAGGAGGAGGCGCACGGGCGGAAGGTGCCGAGCTTGAGGCCGGAGGTTGTGATTCCGTTCCTGACGAGGAATCTCCACTGGAGAATCGAGAGTGTGAGTTTGCTACTTCTAGTTGGCTGTTTATTGCGTGGTTGGTGCTGATGATATGTTTGACACAGGCACGAGGCGGGGACGTTGCGCGAGAGTCGATCCCGTCGCTCAAGGTCGGAGTTTTCTCCGAGGTGCTGCACTTGCCGCACAAAGTGACGGAGCTGCCGCGGTATGAAGACCGGACGCTGCATTATGAGATTACGGCAGGTCGGCCGAATGGTCTGAATCCAGGCGAGACGTTCTAGGGTGCTGGCAAAAAGGGGAAAACGTCTTGGATACGAAGGCTCGGGCCAAAAGAAAGGGCCCCCTTAATCAGTGCGAATATGCCTTTTTGGAATCTTCACATCACATGGTCCTGCTCTGAAACGGTAAGGTCTGGGTTTATCGCATTACAGGCCGTTTTAACATGCAGGAAGGCCCAATGAAATGTAGGAAGGCCTTTTCAGTATTCATACAGGTCTTTTCAGGATGGGAGATGGCCTGTAGTAACGAAAGTTATAGGTGGTCTTTACAGTAAGAAAGCATTTTCGCACTGGCTAACGGGACCCTTTCCTTTGGCCTGAGCCTTCGTAGGGACCTGGAGAGACGCGAGGTCGCCTTTTAGGGTTGTGGCTTTAGGCTGCTGCTGGATAAGGTATTCGATCATCATGTCAGAATCGATTTGAAAAGCGCGTATCTAGGGTTGAGCTACCGCAGGTTTGAGATCCTTAAAAATGCATGGGGACAGGGACGAAACAACGATACCACAGCACCCTGAAGAAATTGCTTCAACGGGTTGAAGACTTGAGCGTGGATTTCTCCAAGATCCGAAAGGCTGCCAGGCAAGGTTAAATCAACAACAAGTCGAAAAGAAAGCCAGCGCTGGAGCCAAAAGGAGTAACAAGAAAAAGGCGATGGATTCTTCAGACGGTTGCGGTTGCTGTTGCGCTTTCCTGTCAAGTGAGTGATTGGTTTGGTCCTCTGTGTAATTGGCTAATTTTTTGATAGTCCAGAATCTTGCAAGCGTCGGCCGCCAAGCCAGGAACTCCGACGACACCACCCTCAAATACCAACCTGCCATCCACCGCCACATCAACGTGGAATTAATTTCGCAGAAGCGCTGCATAACAAAAGTTAACTCGGATATTCGAGGCCAGCTACCAGAATGCCGGACAATACGGCCGGGCAAACAGGCCCTTTCTCTGGGACTCGCTCGAAGCGCGCAGCTGAACGCCGACACCGCCAAAATCAGCTGGCCAGCGCAGCAAGCAGACCTTTCGGCACGCTCAACATCTTGCCGCCCGAAACAATCATTTCCATTATTGAATACTCCGACGTTCCAGCGCTAGTCAACTTCCGACTTGTGAACACACACTGCAAGGCCTTCATCGATGAAACCCCGCAGTACAAGTGGCTGTCAACCACCCACCCCGTCGTGATCCGCGCCCTCGCCGTCGCAAAGGCAACAGCCACAACCTGCAGCGCCGTCGTCAGTGAACTGCGCGCCCCGCGCTGCTCAAAATGCGGCGACACGGCAGCGCCCCGAAACAGAGAAGCAGGGCCAGGAAGAGTATCCGGTCTCCGCCCGAAGTTCTGGTCCTACTTCTATCTCCCCACCAGCGAGCTCATATGTCTCAACTGCTGGAGGGTGGGGACCAATCCACTACGTTGGCAGATCCTTGGGGCTCGCGGCTTTCCATATGCTGACCCTGCTCTCCACCGCGATCTAATTCCTTGGTCGGCTGCTCATTTGCGCCAGCGCTTGAAGGACGCTCAGCACACCGAGAAGCAGGAAAATATGGATGGCTACTTGGAAACGATACCGCACATTGTAGCGCCGCCCTATATTGATCACGAGACAAGAAAGCCCGTCACGTCCGCGAGGCAGACTGAGGGTCTGGTGTTCTGCGACGCGACGGCTGTCAAGCAGTTGTTCAATCTTCCCAGACCGTAAGCATTCGCCATTCTTAATTTCCTTGCGTATCTACCGAAGATTTTTATTACAGAGACTGATATTTGTCAGGGGCTGGGAAAATTTAAAAGTGTTGTCAAGCCGTGAACTCGCAGAACTGGATGAATTTGACAGGGCCGCGCTGGAGTGTGTTCAGGAACATGAGGGCACGCCGTTGGTTATTAAGGCTCCCTATCCTGTCCGTCACTCCTCAGGAAGGGTCTATGCACGAACGGACACCAAAAAGGTTCACGGAGGAAGGCGCCTCTGGGAGAAGAACATGCCCAAATAATCGGTTGGGATGCCCCTCGTTACACCATTTTCTGCGGTGTTACCTCGGCGGTTATGTTGGTTCCAGTGACCGTCTCTGGCGCTTTGGCGAACCAGCTGAGCGCTGATGTCACTGCAAGTGCTGAGACAGTGTAACGGGGGGCCGGACACCAGCATCGGTCGAACAGTAAGGCTGGAGGCAGAGTCGAAATTCACCGAGCTTTATTCCCGTAATGTCCGATGGCTCCGGTACGTTGCGATCAAGCGAGACGACACATGCATCAGGCGGGGGCCAAGAGCCACGGGGACAGATAGAAAAGTGTCATCACATACAAACAGTGCGACGGTATGCTGCCCCGCTGTCGTATTGTGGGGGAAGGTTCTCAGACAGAGTGGACATACTGGCTTGGGGGGGACATTCAGAACAAGACACTAGACATTGGCCAAAAGACCTACCTTCGTGCACCCTGATGCAGTTTGATAGTGTTTGATGCTTGTAATTGGTTGGTTCGAGGATGAGTGAATACCCACTGGAGACAAACAGGGGCTATATTTCAAGTGATTGAAACCCAGACACACCAACATCGGTCACTTTGGCCGAGCCTGACCGGCCCTCGAGATGCGGCGGAATATGTATGCTCTTGGTTCAGCGAAGGTAGGTACATAAATTAGCCCGTACATTGCGCCGTTCCCACCCTTTCGGCAACAAGCTTCCCAGCAGCCCCACTGGGGGCCGGCGTCAAAGACCACCGGCGCACCGTGTCGGATAAAAGCGGGTCTTAACCCGCAACGGCCGGGATGGCCTTGCTGCCGTGCGTTGCACGGGATCCCGACAACCCAAGCATAGCGGAATAAGAAGCCAAGATCCGACCCTGCTGGTGCCCGATGATCTGGGTATTAGGACGTATAGGACTCGGCGCCCGACTGATCAGCGTCATTCCCGATCTGCGGTGTAAGTCGAAACAAGCTTTTAGGGCTACGATAGCACTGACCATGTTCTGATACTCCGTAGAAGAGCTAAACCCTAAAGACACGGGGCAGAAACACCAAATAGCTCGGCCATCATCAATAGATAAATAAATACAAGCTGCCTCCGGATGCCTCGCTTTCTTTTGTCCTGTAAATGTGCTGCCTGCTTGGCGGGCCAAACGGGATATTGTCAGCATCCGTATCAGGTGCCTGGGCTGGACGCTACGGGTCCGTATGAGCACTGGTCTTTGCTGGGAATTTGCGGGGAATCCACCCAGTACGGATCTGTGGGGAACACCCATTTGCGGTCGCATCCATAGGTAATAAACCCGCATCGATTCTCGTAATGGCTTTACTTTCCTCCCGAAGATAGCGGAAAGGTATATCGGCATCCGGCGTCGCTACTTTCCAGCCCAATGCAGTATTTTGAGGCCACATTATCTTCTTCCTGTCATCAATGCCAGCTGTCCTATTTGTGCTGTTTGTGCTGGGTTTGCCTCGTCGACTTCGAGATTCATGTTAGCGCAACAGTGTGGCGCGAGCTGAAGGAATCCACGCTAAACCGTATCCACCCACTCACACCCTTGGCTACCATCTCGCGATTGTGCCTATTGGCCCCCTGACCCGGAGCGGCAGAGCCCCTATAGTGGTTGAAAATAGGAGGCGGTCTCCACCGCACCGCAGGCAAGGAGTTGAGACAGGGTCTCAGTCCCGCCCTTCGGCGCTAGCCCAGGGTGGAAAGGAGATGAGGTGAAAATCATGCATGGGACGAGGGGGGATGTTCCCGAAGCTGCGCGAGGGCGTTCACCACACCACACGTCGCGGCTTCACGTAATTGAATTCTTGACTCTTTCCGTTTTTTTTTCTTGATCGCTCACTTCATTTCTTAATTCAGCACTCAAAGGTGCGCATTCGAGTGACCTCGAGTGACACCGAGTAGAGTGCCATGCAGTTGTCGCGACCGAGTTCGCACTCCCTTCTTGCAATGACAACCCGGTTATCCAATCTGCCGCTGCGGCAGGTCAGCGCGGTCGCCCTCGCCTTGGTGTTTCTGTTCGGCATCTACACACTCCTCGGCGGCGACACCGCTTCCTACAATGTCTACGGCAACAGCGCGAACGATGGCGCACTCACCCACAGCGACCACAGCAAGCCCTGGTCACCGCCCGGCCGACCCCCACCGCAGGCTGCGGCTCCAGCGACCGCAGATAAGGGGAGAGTTGTCGGGTTGGTGTTCTTCGGCCGCCGCGACCACGTCCGGATCCTGGACTGCTATCTCCAGGTACGGGATAATTGCTGGAAAGAGAGCTGAGAAGCACAGTGGCTTACACTCGAACAGAGGAACCTGAAGGCCAACGGCGGCCTGCTCGACGAGATCATCTTCTCGGTTAACACCAACAACAAGGATGACCTTGCCTATCTCGACAATGAGCTCCTCCCCTCCCGCCCACACTACCGCAAATATGCCTTGGAAGCGCACAAAGGATGGCTGGGCCAGTGGGGATGCGTCACCGAGCGCGACACCATCTACATCAAGATCGACGACGACGTGGTACGCCGCACTAGACGCCCTTGACCGACGTTGACATTCAGACCATGCTGACTATCCCGCTTCTCCACTAGATCTTTGTCGAGGACAACACCGTTGCTACCATGGTCAAGACGCTGCGCGAGAGACCCGACTACTTCGCCGTCTCGGCCAACATCATCAACAACCCGGCGCTCTCATGGGTACACTGGCACCTGGGCGTTTTCGAGCCCTACTGGCCCGAGATGACACCCCCCGAGAAGCCGCTCAACAAGACATGGCGCGCCTCTGAACTCCCCTCCTATACCGGCCCGGTCAACGGACCCGAGGGCTTTAACCCCGACGGCTCAACCCCCGCCCCGTATAAGGGACACCGATGGCTGCCAGTGCGCGAGAAGCCGCCAATTCCTGCCCCGACAGAAGAGAATAAGAAGGCCTTCCCCGACCCGCCCTATCCGGTTCAAAAAGTCACATATGACGCCTTCGGACCGTCGCTGCGAAACTGGGGGGCGGCGGCACAGCTGCACTACAGCTTTCTGCAACATGTTGAGCGCGGGGAGACATGGAAGTACAAGTTTAATATCTGGGACTACCAGTACGACCGCGTGAGCATCAACTTCTTCGGAATCCGCGGCGGCGACATCATGGACGTATACCCCTTTCCTAAGGGCGACGATGAGGGCTACCTGACGGTCGACCGGCCGCGTGAGGTGCGCAGGCACGTCGTGGTAGCAGGCGAGGGCCTTGCCGTGCACTTTTCCTTTGGCCCACAGTACAAGGCCCATGACAGGAAGGGCCTGGCCCACACGGATCTCTTCGACCGCTACCAGGCATACGCAGAAGAGATGGTGTGCCCGTTCCCGAAGAGGAACGACAGCAGCGCTGCGCAGGCCCGGCAGATGGACTCGCGTAGCCACTAAATGTACTAATTCATGACGAAATGTACGATAATTTTCCTTCTGGGCGCGTTGGAGTTTGCTAAGGCCGGGCGGCGCAGGATACTTTCTTGCAATGTATACACCTAGATTCATGTTAGCTTTGTATTTCATGTCCGAACAGAACATTTTCCATGTCCTCAAGTTGGTTCCCCCCCAGAATGGACCTACAGTGCGTGCATATTCCTCAGTCGTTTCTTTAATTATCGTTGATGCCGTTGCATTCTTTCATCGCATCTCAACCACGTGCGGTGCCCAGCGCAACCATGGTCCCCCGCATTTCAAAACTTTGGCCCCGTGATGGGGTGCGGTCAGCTGGGCTTGTCAGCTTGGCGCTGCATGTTTCAGCACCTTGGAGAACCTCCAACTCCCCCTTGCCGCGTGGCACGTATAAACACCCCGCAAAACCCATCTCAGCGGCGCTGCGATCCTCCCACATGTCCTGCCGTCGCCATTCCCAACCATGAAGCCTCTCTCCTCTTCGGCCCTCTGGCTGGGGCTAGCCGTTTTCCCCTCACCGTCCCTCGCCCAACAAAGCCCGAACCGCGCTCGTTAGTTACCTCGTTTTCGTCGTCCAAGTTATCCCGTTCCTAACCGCATCCAGTGCTCCCATGGGCGTTCGCGCCCCTGCCGCTGGGGAGCATCCGCCCCCTAGGCTGGCTGCGCGGCGAGCTGCAAGCCCTCGGTTCTGGCCTTGCGGGACATGAGTTCGAATTCCTGCCCTACGTGAAAGACTCACGCTGGCTGGGCGGCGGGTCCGACTACAGCGGGCTGAACGAGGCGCTGCCGTACTGGTTCAACGGGCTGGTACCGCTGGCGTACACGCTTGACGATGAGCGCCTGAAGGGGCAGGTGCACGCAGTGGCCGCCGAGGTGCTGAGGCGACAGGCCTCAGACGGATGGTTGGGCCCTGAGACGGGGGATGAGAGGAATTTCTGGGGAAGGGTGCCGTTCTTGCTTGGGCTAACACAGCTAGCTGAGGCGAATGTGACCGGATGGAAGGGCACCATTGTGCATGGGCTGGTGAAGTACTTGAGGCTTGTGGATGTGATGCTGAGGGATGGCGGCCAGGGCTACACCCAGTGTCGTTGGAATCCGAATGACTGCTCCTGGGGCCAGGTTCGGGTACATGATTTCATCTCAGTGATCCAATGGCTACTGGAGAATACCAAGTTGGACGACCGGGACGAAGAGATGCTGTGGAACACGATGGATCGGCTGTATCGGTGGTCAAAGTTCAAGTGGGAGGACTGGTATACCGAAGGCCGTTACCAGAAGGTGGTGAGCGATGCAACGCCTGGGAATCCCGAATTTCCGTATCTCCACGGAGTCAACGTCGGCCAAGGTGAATCAAGGTGCCCCCAGACGAGAAGTCTCGCGTTGCTGACTTTCCCTCTAGGTCTGAAAGCGTCGGCCGTCATCCGAAGGTTCGATCATCGCCAATCGCTTGTCCGGTCAACATGGAACGCCGTTGACTGGACGTTCAAACACCATGGCACCTCCTCGGGCACGATTTTCGCTGATGAGGTCCAGCGGGACTTGGCTCCGTTCATGGGCGCCGAGCTCTGCACCGCGGTTGAGACTGGGTACTCGCTGGCCTATTTGTACCACGCCCTCGGCAACAGTCTGTTCGCCGACCGTGCCGAGCTCGTCATCTTCAACGCCTTCCCAGTCAGCCTGACAAGCGACGCATGGGGTCACCAGTACATGGCGCGAAGCAATGGACCGTGGGCCCTGCGCCAGCCGCACCAGCGATCACTCTTCACCACAGCCAGCAGCGTGTCCACCATCTTCGGCCTGGAGCCGATGTACCCGTGCTGCACCGTCAATTTCCCACAGGGCTGGCCAAAATTCATCGCACATAGCTGGGCACGAGCCGACACTGGTCTTGTCCACGCACTTCTCAGCCCATCTGTCGTCAACACCACTATCCCGCACCGGGGCCGCGTCGTTATCGAGTGCAAGACCGACTATCCGTTCTCTAACCAGCTGATGTATACCATATCAGCTGAGTCGGACATCGATCTATTCCTACGCTTCCCTTCCTGGGCCGTGCAAAGCGAGTCATCGGTATCCCTTTCGATCCCGGGTGAATCCGGGAGCGCATCAAAACAGACGATCCAGGCTGATGCTGAGACTGGGCTGCACCGGGTTTCGATACCGAGGGGGAAGTCTACCGTCGTTTACACTGTCGCATCAGCAATCCGTGTGGAGTCGAGGCCGTATGATGCGGTCTCCGTTTATCGGGGCAATGTGTTGTATTCGCTGGACGTCGGGCAGTCGATGACCAGCTCGCTCCCCCACAGACACTGGGACCAGGACGGAGACGGCACGCATGAGTTTGATCAGTTTGAAAAGTGCAGAGATTTTTACTTCAACCACACCAAGCCAGTAAGTTTAATTAGGTACCGAGGTTACGGGTGAGGGACTGAGACTAACCATATAAACAGTGGAACGTCGCCATTGATCCATCAACCCTGCAGTTGCACCAAGGCGATAAGAAGGCGGACCTTCTCGCGCGGGGCTTCATCGACCACGCGGGTGGCGGCCCCGGGGGCTTCTTGACTGTGGATGGGTGCGAGATTGACTGGCCAGTGTTAGAGGGGGTAGCGCCCGCTCCGCCGCCAACGAACCCGAAATGCATCACCGGCAAGAGGAAGTACAAGATGATCCCGTATGGCGCGGCTAAAGTACACATGGCAGAGCTGCCGACGGTCAAGCTCCAGGGCGACTTGACTCACAATGCGAAGCAAGAGGCGGGCCTCTGGGGAGATCTCTGAGTTGTCCGGTCAGAACATCATCATGAGCATGGGAAGGTACGACGGGAGTCACGGTTGATTTGAGAGGTCCATACATTTATTAGCATTGCATCAGAGGCTCTTTCCTTAAGTAGTACATATCATGCCTGCGGTCGTTCGCTACATATAAATACGAACGTCATCTGAAGATTGATGCTTTCTAAATCTGCTACCCGCCGTCTGGCTAGAGAAGCTTCCCTGGCAAATTACCACATTTGACATCCCGTCCTCCACCTCTAGGCGGGTACGCATAACCCAATTCTCCCTGCTTACAAGAGTAAAAGACAACACTGATTAAGGGTACCGGAACCCACCCTCCTCATCCTTCCTGTCTAAAACAGCATTAGAACGCACTGAGCGCAAGCAACAGCCCCCCAACTAAAGCACCCGGCGTCCAAATCGCAGCGGCGCGCCCTGCACCAGACGTGCTCACCGGCCCCGTAACCTTCGCAGATGCCGGCGGCGCGCCAGTCCTCACCAAGGTAATATTGAAAGCCGGATTTTTAATCGCCGTCACCGCCCCATCACCCCCAGTGACAAACACAAAATCAGCCAAGCTCAGGAAGTTGTACGCCGACCGATCCATGCCAAACCAAGTCATGCAACTTCCTTGCTTGTAGAAGATCTGATCGTCCAGCTTCTTCCTCTGCTCCTCGGTCGTGGTGTCGACCACCGCACGCCAGGCCGTCTCGTCCGAGCTGCCTTGCTTCCCGTGGCGGTTGGAGGGGTACAGTCGTGCGTCGGCCTTGACGGGGGCTTTGGTTGGTGCGCTCCCGCCTGATTCGAGGGCCGCGAGGCTGTAGGATCCGTATTGTCCGAGGGTGTTGAAGCCGCGGACGGAGAAGGAGTCGATGACGAGCCCGGGGCCGCTGTCAGAGTTAAGGACCAAGGTGGAGTTGGTAGATGCGTCTGCGAAGGAGCCGGTGTATCCCGATGATGCGGCCTCGTCGCGACCTGCTTGCTCGATCGCGGGGATTAGGGCCCGCAGGGCGGTGCTGAGGATGATGGTGCGGGAGTTGGGCTCGCGGGTCACCTCTTCGCCTCCCATGATGGCTGTTACGACGAGGTCGTAGTCGGGCACGAGAGCGATGACGGCGTGGTACTGGCCGAGGTCCCCGGTCTTGGTGTATACATCGATTGTACGGCCGTCGATGGTAAGGGTGTCGCTGCGGCCGATTTCCCAGGGAGCGCCAACCGAGAAGCTCGTCGCAGTTATGTGGGCGAGAGGCTGAAGCCATTTTCGAGTCTTAGCGGCCGAGAGGAGGCGGTGCTCGAGGAGGGCTTTGCCAAAAAGAATGAGGTCGTTGGTGCTGGAGAACATTCCACCGGAGCTAAGAGGAAAACAGAGAAGATTAGGACACGCCCGAGGGCCTCGGTGTTGAGGAAGGTACTTACGCTTCGAAAGCACCAAGGGTCAAGTTCCAGGTGCTCTCTTTTACCGGAATGAACCCCTTCTCGGCGAACGACTTGGGGGGGCCGTTGAACGAGGTGCTCTTCATGCCAATGGCGTCGAAGATGCCAGTCTGCACGGCATCTTGGAAAGTCTTGTTGGTTGCGGCTTCAACCACGAGGCCAAGAAGGGCGTACCCGATGTTCGAGTACACCGGGGTTGTGAACTCTCGGTAGACCGGCGGTCGACGCGCCATGTCGCGGATGAGATCTGTCGCGTTGCAGAGCTTCGTGCCAGGAAGGCCTGAGCATGACGGGCCAGTGCCTTTAGCGACTTCTGGAAGACCCATCAATGTCCATGGGCCAGTTGGGTACAAGCCGAGGTCCTGGGCCGCTGAGGTGGGTTAGTTGGTTGACTGTGTGGGTGTGTTGGTGTGAGTTTGTGGACTTACAGTCGGTTGAGAGACCAGAAAGATGCGACATTAGCGCGCCGATGGTGATGTCATCCCAAGAGACTGAGAGAACTTCGCTCGTACCCGTCGCGTTCCTCAAGCTTGGGAGGTACTTGGTAACGGGATCTTCAACGCTAACCTCACCGTTTTGGAGCAGGGCCAGCACAGGCATCAGCTTGGAGACGCTCCCGACGCGATAGATGGTGTCCTCGTCGATGTTAGTGGTGCCGAGCCCCGATTGTGTTGGCGGCGTGAAGTGGTAGTTGAACAACAGGCCATCCTCGTGGATGGACTTGGCGGCCACTGAAACGGCGGAAGCTTTCATCTGGCCCTTGATCTGAATATCTAGCTTTGCCTTCAAGCTGCCGACCGCGGCCTTCACGATGGGGTTTTGGCTGGGCGATCGCGGCGGGAGAAGCACTGGGCCGAGAGGAGGGCAGACACTGGCGCTGGCAACCGGTACGGCGGCCAGCACGGCGAGGGCCGCCGCGAGAATCGACATTGACGGCATAGGGGGGCGTAAGAAAGTAGAGTGGCGCGCGAGGTGATGAACCAGAAATCAGAAAAAGGGCCCGAAAGATGCTAAAGATGATGAACAGAAGGAAGCCGTAACGTCTTGTGTATCAGCCCGAGCACCACTCCTTATACCTGACCCTGACGCGTCGTGGAGAACCATGATGGGGGCCCGTTTCGTGACGATCGTCGAAGGCGAAGCTCCTCGGACAGGATGATGTCTGCGGGAGATTAGCATCCCCATGAGCATCAGCCTTGCTGGCGGTGCAGACACGCAAAACCGGCTGCTTTTGACGATGATTACCAAGGGATAGCCTGGAGCCTGGAGCTTCCGACCAACGAACAACCCCTGAAAACGTCTGAGCTCTCCATTCTGTCCGAGCCTGCCAATGAGCATAGCCCCATATGCCACGGTTACCATTGAAAAAAATGGAGCCTACAAAAGGCCGTAGGAGACTGCGCCCACATGGCGAAGGCTCGGCGCACGAAGGATGCGGATCACCTCGGATACTGCACGTGACCACAGCGCCCTGGAAGCCCCCAATTTCCTGCCGACCAGGTCCTCGGATTTATGAAACTGAGGCTCAAATGGATGCGACGTCATGTGTCCTCTGATATTCATTCATGATGATTGTGTGTTGGAACTCTTCTGCACGCCTGGCGAAAGGCTGATTGCACTACGTAAAAACTCAGATATAGTTGACCGAGTAATTGGTAGATGGAGCTGATTGTTGTGTCAAGTGCTGCGCTATGCTATCCGCGAAATCTCCCCGGTTACTCACGAGGTACATGGTCCAAGTTGTCTGCGAAAGTCTCTTCAAGCGGCCTCCATCCATCTTGCTTCCCCCACTTCTTCAACAGCGATAGCGGCAGAGTAAGGTCCGAAGTGATACTATACGATTCCACGTTCTCAAGATCTTCGACGAACTTGTGCTTCGGGTACAATTTGCGAAGAATCGCGAACGCCTCGTTATATGTGCAGTGCCGACCCCAGGCTTGAATACGTTCGTTGTCGACATCTGCGTCGAGTATGGCTGCGAGATGTAGAAGAGCGACGTCCTTGACATCAACTCCATAGACTGTCGCGACATGATCAGCACTACAGGGCGGCAACCGAGAATATAGTCAGACTTACAGGCTGGCAGCATCTGAACAATGTCCAGGTTGCCTTCGTACAAGCTGGGCAGAATGTTGGCGCTCAGTGAGGTGCAATTCTTGTTCAGCCGCCTGCCGAGAATTGTTTGGGGCGTTACAACGTTGACAGCAAAATGTGGCTTCTCCTCGGCAACGAATCTAAGGAGTTCCTTCTCGGCGGCAACCTTGCTCGCCATGTAGACGGGGAAAGCTCGGCTTTGGTCGTAAGGGGGAGGAGCCCAAGCAATGTCGAGGACTGCGTCGTTCCACGAGTCCTTGGTAATGTGCGCCGAATTTCCTGGGACAAGCATCGTAGTCGCCACAATAGAGCCAGTAAAGACGAACCGCTTGACAGATGCCTCCTTGGATGCGGAATCGAGGATGGAAGTCACCGAAGCAACGGTTGGCGTGACCACCTTGTTCGGGTCCGAATCGAATGACCCAATCGTGGCAATGTGGGCGACGGCCGATGCACCCTTGATAGCATCATCAAAGGCACCTCTGGCACTGATGTCAGGAACGGGGACGATCTCGAAATTGCCGCTATCCGCATGCGTCTTAAAGACATCTTCCACGAGCCAAGCGGCCTTGACGAGATCGCGGACGGTACCGCGGACCTTGTATCCCCGCTCGAGGAACTGCTTGGTCAACTCGGATGCGACATGGCCTGTCACGCCGGTGATAAGGATCAATGACCCCTCGGGAATAGCTGCAGTAGGCTCAGCCATAGTATATCGTATAGGGTAAAGCGGTTGATGGGAAATGTTGCCGAATTGTCTGCGTCGTGTGTGAGTTGTCTGGAAAGTTCAGAATGGGGAGGCAACTGGGGCGGGGGATAATCTACCTTTAAGTACCGGTAAGCACCTGGTTTGTGGGATAGCTTTGGTCGCCATCGCAACAAGATCCCGCGGGTGCCCAGAACACTGGGGTAGATTGCTGCAGGCAGCGAAGATGCCGGCGTCTGCTGACGCCGCGTGGGTGTTGGCGTGCCATTGGCGATTGGTAAGCGGTGCAGGTGTTGATACACAGTGTCGGTGTTGGTGGAGAACGGAATGGCGACCCTCACGGGCAAGAAACATGCACTAACCACAAGGGCGCAAGATGGGGAATAGATGTTAAATCACTTTTGTGATCATCCGGGGCCTGGTCATGGTTGTCGACGTGTCAAATCGAATGGCTTGCTTGAACGTACAATAAACATTAGGTAAGGTAATGAGGATAGAAAGGCCGCATCCAACCTCCTGGTCTGGGGAAGCCTATGATGATCCAAGGGGGCACTTGCCGTTTTGGTCTTCTGGTATCCTGGCTGCATCAGCTGTTGGCCAAGTTGTCATCAAAATCTACCAGATCCAAGACCTTCAAACTCAACTGAGGTCGTGCCATCAACCAACGGCATGCTGGTAAGAAACACTACGGCTTATTGGCGCCTGCAGTGCCATTTTTTGGTTAAAGAATGAGGTCCGTTAAATCCGACCTTCAAAGCTGCTCAAAATACCTACCAGGGCACTCAATCCGATGCTTCCGAAACATCGGGAGATACCACGACGCACAGACCACATGCTCACCGTTTTCTTGTTGATTACCAACAGCAGTCTGAGCAGCTAATAATAGCTCAGAACTTGAGTCATGCTCACCGCTATAAACGAATGCAGGTCAGCCGTCTTGGATAAATAATCATATTCAAAGAGACTTAAAGTGTGGGACCAGTGATCCTTGCTTGTCTCCACATCCGAGCTACATCTCAGCATGTTTCTTACTTATGAACGATAATGTCTGGTACCTAAGGTAAGTATTCCCCAGTCTGCGGGGCCGTTGAGAAACAAATTCTGGAATTTCAAATTGACTCCAGAAACTTCAACATAAACCAAGAGCCCTGCGCTAAATAGATGCGAAACTACCGGGCATCCTCACCCTCTGCGTTCGTACATGTCAGTTCACAGAAAAGAATAAGAAGACATAGCAACCAGTTAAATTGACTATACCATAAAGGGAGGCCGCGATGGTTGTACTGCTAGGTCTTTCTAGTTCCTCTCCATGCTATCACCCCATGTATCCAAGCTCCAAGTCTATTCGCCAAACATCCAAACAACCCCTTCTGAATACTGCCTAGGTGAAAAAGTACCCAACAATGCTAGGAAAGAGATTGTGTCGTGTGTGTGTGTGCGATGAGAGGAAGGTGCGAGCAGAGTCGAATCGCCTAAGCGACGTAGTTGACGGTGGTGCGGCAGGCGTTGTTAGTGCCCCAGTGCTTGCTGCCACACTTGGCGCAGGCGGCGCGGCGGATCTCCTGGTAATCTTGCCACATCTGGTTGCCGGTGCGCACGCAGTCCCGGGGGCCGCCGATGAAGATCTTGCAGCGACCGCGCTGGGCACCATCGGCCTTGCCGGAGCCTGAAGCGCCGTAGTTGACATCGTTGTTGCGAATCAGGACAGAGTTGACGGCGATGTCGCAGTCGCGGACGAAGTTGACCGCGCTGCCGCACATGCCGGAGCCGGCGCAGTCGAACGAGTCGCGCTTGACGATGTTGTTGGGCGACTGGTCGGGGGCGACTGCGGCTGCGCTGGCAAAGCCAGTGAGGAGGAGGGTGGCAAAGATATTGAAACGCATCTTGGTGGTTGGGAGTGTTGGTTTTGCGAGTTGGGACTCGGTGTGAGTGAGAGAACTGAAGTTGGTAGGTTGGGTTGAGCGAGTGTGGAAGACTGTGGATGAGGCTGATGATCTGGGTGTTGGATGTCGGGCACGTCGTCTCCTTATATACGTATCGATGTCCGTCTGTCTGTCTGCTCGTCAGTGTGTCTGGAGCTGGTGTCTCCATTGCGGTGGCTTGGCCAAGATGCAACCGGCACTACGTCTGCCCATCGTTGCCGTTGATGGCTGCTCGAGTCCCGCAAGGTGCACCACTAGATGTCCCCTAGCCGAATTGTTGCTGCCTGCTGCAGATTGAATCTCCCTTGATAACCCCACTCAACCTCCTCCGCAGTAAAAGTTCCAGTCTCCTGAGCCGGGATCATCACTCGTCGGGCCTTTACCTCTACAAGCGAGGGCTAGTCGTGCGCTGCGCTGCCTCATTGGAACGTCCCGTCCACAGGGCTGAAGTTTCAATACCACTGTACTAGCGCGAGATGGTCCGTTTAAGCCGCGCCTTCCAGTTGGGCTCTAGCACCCGTGGGCCCAGCCCGGTTTGCACGCGCCGTGAGTGCGCTTGACACCAACCGCTAGGTAAATGCTACCGATGTTTGCCGCGCCCATTCCTATTATTACGAGCAAACGGGCTTATATGGCCCTATGGCAGCATCCAGGGCCAAGACCTGACCCAATACCTTGGCTAAAGCCCTACAGCCCGCGGTCAGTGCCTCTCTCCACCTCAGGTTATCGGTTAGATCATCCAAGTGTCTTATTAGATGGATCGTGCATTGGCGGCTGCCTAGATTTCTTCTGGATCTCGGAAATGAGTTCAACATTTTTCTTACTACCTTCCTTTCCGATACGATCCGGGTCCGGGATAGGTCACTGCACGAGGCCCGTAAAATAATAATTTTACACCAGCTACCTAACTACCAAGTTGATGTGGCATCCGTCTCAATGGCAAGGGCTCGTGTGATCATGACGTATGAGAACATGCCAGCCTATCATGTCTTCCAATTGATATCTGTCAGCTCGAGGTCCACCGCTTCGAACCTTACGACAACGCTTCATTCCTACTCGACTCCACCGTATAGAATCGCCCTGCCAAGGACAAGTCGCGTGGAAAATTCAGTGCGGAGGATTGTAATAGGTACCGCATCTGCCCATCTATGGTCCCTTTGTCAAGCGATAGTGCCCAGCGCGGTGGGCTTTTGTCGGGACTGGTAAGGCAGACTGGAAGGTTGCCGTTGTTGACACTGCCAAAATTTAATTGCAGCTACTAGGATTCCACCAGGAGTCTGTATATTGCTGTCGCTCGAAGGGGTTTCATGATGCAGTGGGAGGGATTCTTTTTTGTCCCTGCAACCCAAGCGTTTTCTTTGTCATTGCTTTGACGGCTGGAAGCATCTCAACTGGCTTCTATTCTGGTTTTTATCCACTCTGCCTCACCAAGGGTCCACATATGGATCCATACCTTGGCTAAAGCGACCTTATCCGGGACAGATGTTGTTCCGGGAACGAGATCAACAATCTACCCAATATGGTCAGCCCACTTGGCGGGCCCCTGAAAACAAACCTACCTACCATAGCCGCAGGTACTATGTAATGTCAGATGTGGACTGATGAGTGGATTTGTGAAGCCGGTGAGCGGCAGCGACCACTCGCTTCGTCTAGCTCCATCCAGCAGCGGCGCACGCGACACTGTAATTTGGAATGCTCACACCATGGACGAGACGGAACGTGAATGAAAGAGCTTACTGCTCAGAGGGGGAAAAATGGGACGGTAGTGAAGGATTGAAGGACCCAAAAGGAATTCGAAACTTGTTACTGCTCCGGGTCAATCTTTAGCTACCGGAACCCATGTTGGTGTGAGATGGATCACCGATCACGGCTCCTGTTCGGGTACCGATATCATGCTACTTGCAATGAGACCCAGCAGCGGAGCTGTCGAGATTAGGTAAGGTATTCGCGAAGAAAGACGCATGGAACCTGGAAGTTTCACATTCCCTAGGAGGTAGATATTTTGACTAGACGCATTGACTTTGCCGTTGAAAAATCGCCAAGATGAAAGCAATTTCAGACGCCAACCGCTCCAGGGCATCATCGTCCGGAATAACTAGATAATTAAGCTCACGTTCTAAGGCGGAAGGTCTTCGATGTGGCCCTTGTTTGTGTAGCCCTGTTGGTCCTTTTGGAGAGACGGAGCTAGGTTTGGGAGCCTCCATGAAACAAATAAGTACTTTTTACTCAGGCCAATCATAAGCGAGAACGCCATGAAGGCCGGGTGTTGACATTGATAGGTTGACGTGACATGGAAGGATCGAAGCAATACAAGCGATGAGATGGCTAGAGTAGAATTAGGCAGCTCCTTTGTCACGAATCCACCAGTCGCTCAATGGCGGTGAGATCGGTTGACCTGGCGTCCCCACTATGTCGAGACCCGCAGCTGATGGGCCCCTCAACGAGCTGGTGCCCGTCGCGGTTCGCTTCCCGCCCTCCCGGTGCCCGCATTGGCGAAGAATTTGAATGGTGCTACTGGGCGTTGACACGGCCGTGCGGGAGCGACTAGAACGGGAGCTCCCTCCCCGAGTCCTTCGCCTGGCATGTAGAATACATCAAGTTGTTGTCATCTGGACGATCTCTTGACAGCTAGACTTACGAGCAGCGTTGATCTGCGCGCCGATAGTCCGGCCACCATCACCGACGCCCCGAAACTTCGAGTCCTGGTTTCCGTCCTTCACGTCTCTTCACTCCTGCCAATTCACTCTAGCTTTCTGCGGGACGACATCACGCCCCGTTCCGTTGGACCTCGGCGTCGCAACGGCAACATTGGCAGGGGCGAGAAACGACCAGCCCCCATCGTCCAAGTGCTTCCGGACAAACAGCTCCATGTGGTTGCCACTGCTGTACGAGCGAGTGCAGTGCCGTTATTCTGATCTCACTGCCCTGGCCCAGAACCCGTTTAGAACTACATCTCGGCCCTCGGGTAACAGGTGCAGGCAGATGTGGGCGACCCGCTCGCCTTCGTCCGGGTCACTCTGGCCACAATGTCTAGAGATGGCGCCACATACAAAGTCAGTCGCTACGCCGCCGGAAACCGTCATGTAGGACTTCAACTTGCGAGTTGCTCGCGGCGTGCTGGCTGACAAGCAGGAATCTGTGGCTTAACCATCAACTCCAACCTATATCATGTCAATTCCGATCAACGTCCCTGACATTTTAATTTCTCCCGTGGCGAGCTGAAAATCTCTTTATTACTCAGGCATAACAGTTCACTGGCTACTGGCTCACATGTTCTCAATTTCAACTTGGTGATCTATCAGCGGTAATCTACAAAAGAGCTGCCGACATTATAGCTTGGTTACTTCCTCCCAATACACCGGGGAAAGTATCTAGTATCTCGACACAAAAGTCATTCAGGTCAACGACTCCCATCCGATTTGCCCAACCGCGTCCACCGGTACCATTAATGTGGAATTGAACAACACTGAATATGCACAAACTCCTTTCATCTTGTGCGATGAGGGCACCAGTAGTAGTTACGACCATGCTCTCCATAGTATAGCACATCATTTCTAGACGAAAGTCCTCGTTGAGATGTGCTGAGGTGAATCCTAAGTCCTCTAAGTCCTGACATAACCTAGAGGCGATTGAACCGGCAGCGCCGGCAAGCCATGATCATACACTACTAACACTCATAGATGAACTCTAGCAGGTCATCATTGCACTCTTCGCATTGGTGTCTGCCGTTCAAGCGTCCCCAACTTCGGTGCTGGCACTGGCGGCTTGCTATAAGATTCTGTGTCTCGTGCTTAACAATGTTGATACGCCTGGTCCCATTCTGAGCAACACGAACGTCGAGCAGGTCGGCTGGGAGCAGTATGTGCGGTTTGGCGTCGCAAATTCGATGACTTTGGCGCTAAATTCTCCAACGAGCTGTACGGGTAGGAGAGGCCGACAAATGTCGACCGGAATCGCCTTGCCGCAACACTTCGGCGGAAAGAGCGTCTCGTCCTTCAATGAAGCTTGGAACAGCGACTCGAGGCATCCCCGACAGTACCTATGTGAGCATCCTGTGCAGGCGACGGTGTCAACTCGGTGATGCTCATCTCCGCATGCGATGCAGCTCCTCTTCGCTTTCTGTTCCTCTGATGAATCTTGTTGTCTGCGATTCGCAGCCCACGAAGACGACTCGGCTTGGCTTGCTGACCTTTGGTCGTTTGCGGGGCCAACCTCAGGCGCCTTCCTTTTTCCCAGCGACTGCTTGTCGTTCCAGAGTGTTCCTGGGGCCGCAGGCGGGCCTACATTTCTGGTCCCCGACAGCCGGAGCGCCATTTCCCTGTCGCGTCTGTCGCGCTCCTCTTCGGCCCTCAGGGCTCGGATTGTTTCGGCGTCAAGCAGCACGGCTCGGCCGATGCTTTGGCTCATGGCCTGGTCGGACAGGATCTGCGCATGGTCGGAGAGACTGTCCTGGTACGCCTCAATTGCGACGACCAAGTCGGTCACCTCTCCTTCGCGGCCCTTGCCCTTCTTGTCGACCGTGTTCTTGAGTGCTTTGAGGTCATCCAGGTGCAGCTGCACCATGAGGCTCAAGGTCTCGGGATCGATTTCGGACACGTCCATTGTTGTGAGGGGTGGGCCACGTGAAGAATGGTGGGAATTTGAAGATCAGGTCAAAAACGAAAGAACGAGTTGGGTTTGTTGACTTCCGAGCGTACTCCAATAGCATGGTTTTTATGCCTGGCTTTTTCGCTTTTTGGGCATGCGCGAGGTGGGGTTGATTGAGGTGATTAAAAGCAGGCACGTCACTTAGATAAAGTAGGTAAAGAGCAATTCCGTCTGTCCGATTCTTCTATCAATCTTTGTTCTGGCAACCTGGAAGCCTCTCATCGACGCAGGATGCTCTATTATCTAAGCCTTCTTAAACAAATTTTGGAATTTACCGCAAAGGTTTCATGATCATCCAGGAAAGGGAGGAAGGTGTCCTCGGAAACCACAACGTAACATAAATATAACAACATCATTTCGCCATGTCTTTTCTTGTCATCTCGAATACGCTGGCAGCTCCCCAAATTCCGTTTTCTTCCTTCCAGTAAGAGCTGTGAGCGAGCAAAGTAAACCAAAGCTATCCAGTTTGGCGCTGAATTGTCTGCGAACTCATATATGCAGTTTCTCCATCTCAGTTGGCAGCTACAAGAACGCGATAAGTCAGTGAGCTAGTCTCGAACTCGTCCGTTATAGTTACACCCAGTTGCTTACCTTTCTCTCGTCTATCTCTCCCTTGGCCATCCTACTCAGAAACTTCGGCAAATTGCTCAAAATCGCAATATCCTGATCTCTCTTCTTGGCGCCCTCGTTGAGGTTGTTGACACTTTGGGTGAGGCAATCGACACTTTTCTTCAAATCACCGATCGTGTTATCCTTCACCACCATTCCAGCCCGCAATTCTTGCAACTGACTTTCATGATCCTTTGTTATAGAGATGAACTTCACTTCCATCTCAGTTAACTGCAACTGCAGCCAGTCGACCTTTTGGTCCCTTATGTCCGCCTTTTGGTCTCTCTTATCCGAGGCACTCTGCTGGCCATTCAATCTGCTCTTATATAAGCTAGTGGACTTCTCCAACTCCCTTATTCTGGCCTTGACGCTTGTTAACTCCGAATTCAAGGAGGCTTCCGGGATATGGCGCTCTGAACTCTCGGCAGGGACTCGAGATACTTGATGGTGATCGTCCAGGGTAGACAGGCGTCGAAATGCTTCCCTCTGATGGCTCTAGTGACTGAGGAACTGCCGGTATCCGACCGCCCAATCTTCCGTCACTCCTTGCAGGACAAAGTCGATTCCGGTGTCGAGTGATTTGTACATGAGCTTCAAGCCCACCGCGAGCAGCAGAATTGAGGACTGGGAAGAGCGTTCTTGTGTCGTGAGGAGATCCATTGCATCTTGGAATAACACCAAAGCGCTGGCTAATTCCGCCATGGTGTCTTCGTTCATATTGTTGGCAGCAGCATTCAACGCATCAAGCGCATTTTGCCGATCAAAATGCCTAACTACCGACATCTGGACTTCATCGCCGTCCCCGTCCTTATCACGACCGTTGATCGTGGAGGTAGTATTCTGGGAATCATCTGTCGTCTAGTCCAGTCAGCAAAGCAAACAACAAAGCTGAGTAAGTCAAACACAGGAAATGCCATGAGAAGTATGTGAGCTGCATCTCTGACCGATCCGGTTCCCAGGCAAGCCCAGAAATCCTTCAACGCTGTACGCCATTTAAGCTGCAAGAACCGCAAGGTTCAACTCGGCCCAACCGATACAGACCAAGTATCGATCACTAGCCAGTTGGCAGCGACGGACCAAGCCCCCAGACGTGTCAAGCACCGAGCTCAGAAACAAGTTTCCGCTCTCACAGTAGCGCCTGGCACCTCCAGAAAGCGAAGCCCGCCGCTGCATCAGAGCTCATTCCGGGGCCACTCCAAGTTAGGATTACAGAGCCTTTCAACCTGAGCAGCTGCTGTCATGCGGAGACCTTTTGCCAGCAGGCTCGGCGCATAGGTCCGAGATGCCCGACAGATGCAAACAGCCAGTCTCCGCATGTGGTCCAGCTGTGTCTTTACGCCCACGGAATGCTTTCGATGAAGGGGCAGCGATACGTGGGGGACGGGAGAGGGGTAAGATTCAGGAAGCGTGCTAGAGGGACCAGGAAGGAAGGGTGAAGATGAAGAGTCAAGTAGAACTAAAATTCGAGCGCAAAGAGCAGATGTGAGAAGAATGGGATATTTCTGTGTCTAGAAATAGACTTACCGCAGAAGCGGCCATATCGCCGGTGATGACGGGAGGATCGATCATCTTGTTTGCGGACTACATTCATTCTTGGTCAGCTAAAATTTTGCCCGAGTCAAGAGAAGAAGAAATTAGGTTGTAGTGTTGTGTCTGTAGAATGCTTCGATGATGGGAGGCAATTTGAGGCGAGAAAAGAAACCGCGCAGCCTGAAACGAGGAAAGGAAGGAAGGCCTCAATCATGCTAGAAGCCGGTCGTTGAGGTGACGCAGACTCAGACTTACTCCTTCGGTAGTTCCAGGTTGAGCCGCCAAAGCTTCACGCGTCTGTTAGAGTTTGCGGCGCTAGCGTTCATTGTAGCGAGACATCTCGCCGTTATCGGGGCCAGAAACCTTGAAGTTAGCAAGCTTGGGGACGTGAGGAAAGGTTAAGCAAGGGTTTTGGTGGTGAAATAGGGATCATCTGGGGGAAGTGGGGCTGGCAGCACAACTGATCTGAAATGGCGAAATCAGGGCAAGGGCTGTTTGTTTATTCTCAAGAATTGCAGGCGGTATCAGATCTAGCTGGGATTGGGGGATATTCAGGGTGGCAACATCTTCACAGCAGCGACAACTGCTACGCAAGGTAAGGTATTTGATACAGCAAGAACAACGCTGAATTTCTTCTTCATTTCTCCAAAGAGAAAGAAGGCATAAAGAGATCAGTAGAGTGGATCGTTCTCTCTTGCGATCTTTATTGTTCCATAGCTATCACGCTTTCCAGCACATATTTCAGCGAAGCCCAAATTTGGGTACTCACACTTTTTAGATCATGCCAGGCCCGAAGCCTGAATCACTCATGAGGAATCAGAAGTTTTCTTTGCTACTCTATGCGTTGGCGTGACGTGACGCGCTGCTTTAGGAAATATCGTCGCTTTGAGCACCTCCTCCTCAGCCCACCCTCCACATTTACTATTTCCTCAACTCTTCCTCTCCCCCGCCCAACTCGCCATATTCTTCCGCTGCCTTCTGCTCTTCACCACCTTCTTCTCTCCAACACCTCCAAACTGAGAAATGGCGCGTATCACCAAACCCCACCGCCGCAGATTGCGCAGGGAGAGGGAGGCCGAGAAGGCTCTGACCAGGTTTGTGTTCACCCAACTGCGCGTCCCCCATCAGCCAACGCGTTCTCAGTACAGCGAGGCGGCCGTTCTCCCCGTTGGGAAATCCCTCTGACCGCATATCCCGCTCTTGTGTCTTCCCGCGCACAGCCTCAGCGACACATCTCCCCCATCACACACCTCGAACCTCATGCTAATCACGCGCAGCCGAACCTCCAGGACGCGGTCACGGAAGCCTAGTGCGAGCCCACAAATACCGGCAGCGACACCGTCAAACACACCACCAGCTCCTCGCTCAGCAATGACGGAGAGGTAGGCCGTGGCAGCAGCGGCGGCAAATCGGGCCAAGAAAATCCCGCCGGCGCGCAGAACCGCAAGATACAGCATCTTCGTTTGGAATTGTCACACAAGGATAAGATTATCAACTCCCAGAAGAAAACGATCAGCAAAGATGCAACAAGAAATTGAGGAGAAACAACAAGAGATCGAGACATTTTCAGTCCTGCCAAAACTGATCGCCATGATCGCCTATGGAAATATTGACCCGAGAGTGGTAAGCTGGAATTCCTGTGTCGCGGTCGGGGCTGCCGTTTTTGATTGGTCGGCTATGCCGAATTTGATTGGCTGCTAATCTACAACTGCTAATCTACGTTTGAGCCCAGACCTTTGCCACATACTCCTCCAGGTCTTGAACGCTGTAAACTAAGTCTCCCTCCCTAAGGCCTGGATCTCTTAGGAAAAGAAGCCAGAATGACAGTACTAATGCACCTCTAGTGACATTGTACGTTTCCGGGTTAGTTGTAGTATCTCGGGTAATAGTAATGCTTTGTCTAAGTACCGGCTCTTAGTGTTGAAGTGAGCGTCGCGTTATGGTAGCTCCAGGGCAGACTAGCTCTTCCTCCCACTTCTCCAAAAGGATTGTAGTACCGTTAAACTTGGTAAGAAGAACAATCTTAACCTTGTGGTTTAACATAGAAAACCACCGCCGCATAACTATGCGCAATCGCCCCAGCGTCTGAGAAAACCCTGCCTCGATAATAAGTGTTAGCCAGGCACCTTTAGCAGCTCGTTGAGGTTCTGGGCCACCAGCTGAATTACCCTCTTTACCGCTTTGTCCTTGTTATCCTGGAAGTGTAGCACTGCCAATGTCTTTCCAACTGTTCTTTAAACCCATATCGCGAACTTGCCTGAGAAACTTGTTATATAACTGTTTGTGAAGTTGCTTATAAAGGTCAGTTGTGATTGTGATAATAAGGATCTGAGAATTACTGTCGTAATTGCGAAAGCGGTACCTGCGGCCTTAGTTTTCTTACTTCTCTCGCTCACGTTAGATTTTAGTGAAATAACTAGGAGAGACGTTTAAACAATTAATATACTATATAGAAATAAAAGGGTAATACTATACTTATAACGGTAAGGGAATCCCCACTAGTGTGATTAATTCTGTTAAAGAGATCTTACACTTTAGTGAATCGTATGGTCTGGGAATCGTCGGTCTGGGAATCGCTATCTTTTGTCGAGTTTACCGAAGTAAGTATGGTAGACGTCGACAGAACTGCCGATAAAGCCAATACCGACGTAGATGCAGCCGATAGAGA
>Ga0247760_1000402_pt1 | contig 47827 bp, 49 predicted proteins | sample UWRJL171409R4_FD_179936 | JGI IMG/M metagenome (GOLD analysis project Ga0247760, IMG submission 179936) | Plant litter microbial communities from Arlington Agricultural Research Station in Wisconsin, United States - UWRJ-L171-409R-4 | ecosystem: Environmental > Terrestrial > Plant litter >...
ACCCCTCTCCACCGCCGTTTCATCCCCCCCCCCCCCCAAATCCTTTCCCAAATCCCAGTCCACGACTAACTTCCACCCCCTTTCCTACCTTAGGCTGCGGCAAATTCTTCGAGGGCACCGGCGAGGAGATGCACAAAGCTCTCAACGTCACGCTAGGCTCTCTCCCAGACGACACCCGAGTATATGTACACCCTCCTCCCCCCCCTCCCTCCTCCCAATTTGACCAACTAACCGTGAACACGCCCCAAAGCCCGGCCACGAATACACAAAATCCAACGTCAAGTTCGCCCTTTCGGTCTCGCAAAGCGACGCCATCCAGGACCTCGACGCATTCGCCGACAAGCACAAAGAGACGCAAGGGCGGTTCACCATTGGCGACGAGAAGCGCCATAATGTGTTTATGAGGCCTCAGGTTCGTACCACCCACTACACATGGATTGATTGAGGGCGAGATAGTAACTGACAGTGATACAGGACCCCGAAATTCAGAAGGCGACAGGTGAGACGGAGCCGGTTGCCATCATGACGAAGCTGAGGGAGCTCAAGAATAACTTCAAGTGAGTAGTGGTGGCTCAGGGTGAAGTTAACGAGGGCCAGGTTGTTCATGTGTGTATGTGTGTCGATGTTGATTGGTATGGCGTGTTGTAGGGAGGCGCCACTTGATACTCGCTGCAAGTCGAAGCTATGAAGCATAACGGCGTTGTAAATCAAAACATCCAGGAAACAAGAAGCGCAACATGTTGGCTGGTATCACTGCTACAGCCCTAAGGCTACAAGGCAAAAGAAGACATGAATGACCAGGCAAAGTTGCCGCTTTAAATTTATCAGTTTTGGTCCTATCATCCTTGGGTCTGAACAACCGCATCAAGGCCCAAGTTTTTATTTGCCCTGCGCCCTACTCATCATCGTCGCCGACCTCCTCTACAAAGGTCATGGTGAGCCCCGCATCCCCATCCACATTGAGGTTGACAGCATCAATGACGTCTCTCCTGGACGTGGATGGAGCTGCTGCCGCTGCTGGGGAAAGAGGGACTTCACGAGTTTCGACTCCAGAGTTTCCCTGCAAGACTATTTCCAAGTTAGTAAATGAACTAGATACTTTCGGAAATCATGGGTTAGGACTCACCAGCTGGGACACCCCGCCTGACATACATTGTGGTGACCTTGGCCCGACGCCTGGGGGCAGAAGTCTCATCGACATCACGCTTCTCGGCCTTTTTAGCTATTGGGCACCGTCAGTATTCGGGTTCAAAGGAGTATTATCGGCGGCTCTACGTACGCTCAGCGGTGGGCTGGTTGTCAACGATGATTCCGACGCCACTGCCTTCGGCTCCGGTGCCGAGCTGGATATCAGGACCCTTGGTCAGGGCAACCTCCGCGAATTTCAGTGCCCGGTCAAAGCCTGCGAGATCACGCTTCGCCACCTGGGGTGTTTCGTCTTCACGAGGAGCGATCTCCTTTGCGATACCCTGGAGAGCGGCAATTTGCTGAGCCTTCGATGACTGTTAGAATGCGTAGTAGTATGATTGGGGTATGTGTTACTCTACTCACTTGTTGGGCAAGCGCGGGATCCACGGCAGCAGATTCAACAACGACGGGAGCGGCTTGGGGGCGGACGTCCACAGCAGGCGCCGCAGCGGCGGCGGGGGCCTGGGCGGCGGCACCAGCAGCAGCATTGACTGCGGCACCCTCTAGAGCGCTTATTAAGCCGGTCACATCGCTTCGACCTCCAAAGCTGATCTCACCATCACCTGTTGGGCTCTGTTAGTATGTCTGGTTGTCTTGTCTTGTATCGATCGAAACGAGGGATACCTACCAACTACCAAGGCAGGTGAGTAGGCGCCGAGGTTGATGTTGAGTGGGAGCGAGGCAGCTAGGCCCGCAAAGGCGACAAATCGGTAGTTGACCATCTTGATCGACTTCGAAACGCAAGACAGCTAGTAGTTCGTATAGGTGGAATAAAAGGCAAGTGGAGTTTAGGTCTTCGCAGGGTCGTCGTAGGTATTTCTGAGAAATTGGTATAAAAAGCGACCAGCGACGACGACCAGCGTGGACGAAAAGAATATTAGAATTGGGAGAGAAAAAAAGAAATCTAACAGAAGGTCGAGATATTGTCACAAAGGTGACTAGAGAGCGCAGCTCGTAAGGAGAAGAGAAGAAGAGAAGAGTACATGGCTTTCGAGGGTTTACCATATATAGTCTATCGACGACTCGTACTCACGATGCCAAGTCCGCCACCACGACGCTACCGCTCATGTGGTTTACGATTAGAGACTATCGACATCGAAACGCCGCCAAGAGAGTCATTGTGTCTGGCGCGGGGGGTCCGAAGGCGCTTGCCAAGAGGGCAGAATGCCATGGCCAAGGTTTTGAAACACAGTTGACACTGGGAACCTGAGGTTGAGGATAAGGATACTGGCAGCAAGGAGTCTAGATCATAGGGGTTGGGGCCTGTGGACTCGCGAGGGTGGAGCAAATGCGATCGAGGGCTCCGATGGTGACCAAGGGGAAGTCTTGGCAGATATAAAGTAGTTCCAGTAACACGATCGCGGCGGCGGCTCGGCGGGGAAAATGTTGCAGGGGATCGACGGTTGGATCCCGAGGAAGCATCCCGCACTGACATAGGCGCTCGAGAGTGAGAAGTCGTGCTGGGGGTGTTGGTCCGCGTTTTGTTTGCTCGGAAAGTGCAAGCGGTAGCGTTGGAGTGCTGCGTGCCGTCGGTGAGACTGGTCAGACGTTGGAGTGTTCCAGGTTGCCAAGCTACGCCCAGACAGACAAGCATTATCCAAGCCTTGCCCCGCGTAGCCGCCCCGCTTTCCGCTGGGATTTCCAACAGAAGCTTCCTTGGCTAACCCAAACTAGATCGCATGCTTGTCAAGATGCAGGCTCACGTTGCAGGGGGCTGCGACGGCACGGACGGGAATTTGTCTAGCGACCGTGATTCTGAGGATGGGATTCTGCTATGAATTGTATCAGCGATGACCGGGGTTAGCTGCTGTGACCACTGCGAACCGGTGTCTCTTCCGCAGATCATACCTCAGTGAAATGCACCCAACTGGGTTGCTTCACCGGGCCTCGAGAAATTGACGGTTGCAGTCGGCTTCACCTTCCACAGAAGGGGCCTAGCGAAGGTGATGGGAGCCGAGGCAGCACTTTGCCCCCGTGTTCGCCTGAAGTTGCCCCTAATCTCAAACAAAGCCCCTTTCGCCGCTTAGACTTGCTCGTGCATTCCTGACTCAACTACTGCTCTGAGAGGCAAATAGGTTTCGGACTGTATCATTCTTCTGCGTAAACCTCTCATTGCCTTGCCACAAGCGGAAGCTGGCGGTTTTGGGAGATCCCTGTCATCGGGTTGCACTAAAAAATCCGAGACCGAGCCTCGACACTTTGTTGTCCGCCCTTGATAGCTCCATTCAGGGAGGTAAGGGAGGGAGGATGTCTGCTTAGAGAGACCGAATAGAAAAGGACTGCTCGTAAGTCCATCGAGATGCTGGTTTTAAGACGGCGTGAAGCCACATTTGCTCTCATGATGTGTAGCTCGTCTCGGACACTGCACCACAACTTCGCAAATATCTCATCTTGTCAGCGTTTACCTGCAACACACACTGACCAGAATGTCCGAACCAGTGCAAGGCTATCAAAAAAGCCCACCGCCCAGCGACTGAACGAAAGAGTCACGGCATTCAGTCATGGCCATTGGGAAACTCCGAAACTCGGCACCAGTGCTGATCGGTAGCCGATATATTTGACAAGAGAGGACGGGCACCCTTGAAATATTTCGTGGGATCCATTTTGGTGTGTATTCCTGGGTGATCGTTTTGCTAACGAGGTGAAAGTTTATGCCTGAATCCGCATTGTTCTGGAAATCGAGGAAGGGAACGATCATCGCCTCTCTTGATGATCTGCCCTCGGGAAAATAGAAGGCTCGGCGAAGAACAAGTAGAAACGCTATTTAGACTAAGAATAACCCTCTGACACCGTTCTTGTTCGCATGTTCGACACACTGCCGAAAACGATAAAAAGGCGGGATAGAAATGGGAAAGAACAAGCGATTGCCGGAGTTCTCGGGGAGATAAAAGTTAATACGGGACTAGAGGACTGAGGCCCAGAAATCCCAGCGCTCTTGGCAGCGCTGAGCGAGGTGGAAGCTTCGGCGACGACCATCCACCCGGGAGGATCGATGATTGTTGGCATAGCAAAGCAGTGGCTGCTACCATTCGAGGTTGGTTGGTGGCGGGCTGTGACTCTCAGTGCCACTGGAGTATGCTTCCATCACCGTGCTCCGGGCCAAGCGCGTTGTTGAGAGGCACTTTACAGGGCGCCGGGGCGGCCTTCATGAAGGGTTCTCCAGCATGACAAAGAGGACAACGACCTCCGAATACATGCCTAAAGGGCGGACCGGGACATACATCTCCCAGGGTTTGGATAGAGAACGTCTACTTGCACTATGATCCCACACATAATCACAGCGCGCCTAAGATCTAGAGCGTGATCTCATAGACCATATCACAATCTCAAGAGGCCTCCCTGCATTCTCAAGAGGCTATTGCAGAACAGTCAAGACCTCATGATACGGACAGGGCTCGTTTAAAGCCACCTAGGCCTTGCCGCCCTGGCCTCAAGGTTGGCAATGCGCTCGGTTTGGGTGTGTTGGCTCATAGTGCAAGTGAGACGGAGGCCATAGTGCAAGAAGACGTTCTCTTCGGATAAAGCCTCCAACTTGGTGTGAGGTGAGATATATCCGCAAAATGATCATGACCCTGTCCAATCATCGGACCTAGCTATGGCTCTGAAGAACCAGCTCGACGGTCCAGGCAAATGTCATCCTGTGGGCGTGTGGTTGGCGTCAATTGCCGATTGTGTAATGCTGAAAAAACTCATCTGGGCATTGAACTCTGACGTTACCGTTGCTGAATAACCGACCACTTGGAAGATTAGATGCATCGCTTACCTATTCAGGTTGAAGGTGGTGGAATTGACGTTGGGAAAAATAAGCCGGAATTATGTGAGTTTTTTTCTGATTTTCCTTCTTGCCAGGAAACGTCCATAACAAGGCTATATTTCCGAGATCCAGATATGAGAAGAATAAACTCGCAGTCTCGAGATCTGCTTCGCATGAACCCGCAGTTCATCTGGTGGAGTCTGCCGGTGGGGAGTTTGCTGAGATTTCAGTTGACGGCTGACTTGCGCGTTCATCCAACGCGACGGCACGTGCTATGAGATCGCAAAGCAGTCCGTGCGTTGGAGCTCGGGTGCATTCGAAATTTTGGTCGAGGACTTGAGCCGATTTTCTCTGACGGCCATCTGCGATTCTTCGTCGAACACCAGTATTCTGATTCCATTTCTCCGCTCCTTCCATTCGTTCGTCTTTCCGGATCTGTTCTCGAGATGGCGTCGGCGATGCGGTCAATTACCCCCTTTCTGCGGGCTGCGCGGAGCTCTTTCAGACAAAACACAAACCCCCTGGTTTCCCTCCAGCGCCAAAGCAGGAACCCAGCTATCTTTGCGCGCACATACGCCGTCTACTCCAGAGACAAGCCGCATGTCAACATCGGTATGGGCTTAAGCATTGCAATTGGATCTTGTAGCATGTTCTGACAGCGTCTTTCTCAGGCACAATCGGTCACGTCGATCACGGAAAGACAACACTCTCGGCTGCTATCACCAAGAGGCAGGCAGAGAAGGGCCTGGCCAACTTCCTGAGCTATGGCTCAATCGACAAGGCCCCCGAGGAGCGTAAGCGTGGTATCACCATTGCCACGGCTCACATTGAGTACTCCTCCGATACCCGTCACTACTGCCACGTCGACTGCCCTGGTCATGCCGATTACATCAAGAACATGATTACCGGTGCCGCCCAGATGGATGGCGCCATCATTGTTGTCGCTGCGTCAGACGGACAGATGCCCCAGACACGTGAGCACTTGCTCCTCGCCCGCCAGGTCGGTATCCAGAGAGTTGTGGTCTTTGTCAACAAGGTCGACGCTCTGGAGGACCCAGAGATGTTGGAGCTTGTCGAGATGGAGATGCGCGAGCTTCTGAGCAGCTACGGCTTTGACGGCGACGAGACCCCCGTCATCATGGGCTCTGCCCTCTGCGCCCTCGAGGGCAAGCGTCCCGAACTGGGAGAGACCAAGATCGATGAGCTGCTCAAGGCCGTTGATGAGTGGATTCCTACCCCCCAGCGCGACGTCGAGAAGCCCTTCCTCATGTCTGTCGAGGACGTGTTCTCTATCTCTGGCCGTGGTACCGTTGCGTCTGGCCGTGTCGAGCGTGGCATCCTAAAGAAGGATGCCGACGTTGAGATTATCGGCAAAGGAGACGAGATTATCAAGACCAAGGTCACCGATATTGAGACCTTCAACAAGTCGATGGGCGAGGCGATGGCTGGCGACAGCACTGGCCTTTTGCTTCGTGGTGTTCGCCGCGAGGACATCAAGCGAGGAATGGTCATTGTTCAGCCCGGCTCTGTCAAGGCCTACAAGTCCTTCATGTTGTCGATGTACGTCCTCAAGAAGGAGGAGGGTGGCCGTCACACCCCCTTCGGCAACAACTACGCCCCTCAGATGTACGTCCGGTCTGCCGATGAGTCCTGCAAGCTCAGGTTCCCCGAAGGCACCGAGGACGAGGCCAACAAGGTGGTCATGCCCGGCGACAACGTCGAGATGGTCGCTACCATCCACTCGCCCCTTGCTATTGAGACTGGACAGCAAGTCACTATCAGAGAGGGTGGCCGTACCGTTGCGACTGGTATCGTCACTCGCCTCATGTAATACCCCGGTGGCAGTCTGATGAGATAGCTGTGGCTTTTCCCCGGCTGGCAGCATGAGAGAGGGGCACAGTTCTGGTCCTAGGTTGTACGAATGGGCGGTTTTGGCACGGAGTTGAAAACTGCGCAATATGGGGTTTGGTTGGCACTGCCGGATGGGTTTATGCATTTACTTTTCAAAGCCATCCCAGGGCGTCCGCCCATGTACATTTTCTCAGGGCTTACTGATCTCTCTCCTCTCCTTTTCCAGCATTGTCTTTATTTATGTAGAATAGACGAGATGTACAAAGACAATAATTGAATCGATGGTGTAGTTGTGGACCAATCAGTACCCTGACCTGATAGCTAATAGTTGTTGTTGGCATTCGTGGAAAGATCGCCAGGGTAGATGGCATTTGGCATCTCCAAGAGGTCGGTAATGAATTGACATGGCAATTTTCCGATCTCCCTTCGGCAGGGTTGGTAACTGCTCGGCCCAATTTGGGCGGTTCAGGAATTAGACGTCGCAGTTTAGATCCGGAGAGCAGAGCAATCGGGACCAGAAAGACGCAGAGTCTATCATGGACAAATCATCTTGCACAGCTTCAGGCCCCGGGATTCTTTCATGTGCCCTTTATTTATGCTGTACCGCTAGAAAAGGTAGCAAAATTGCCAAGGCCAGGCCAGTAAATTCCCTTTTCCGAAGTCAAATCCCATGAACTCCGCCTTAAGCCATCACCACCGGGTTGTCACCGCCTGTTTCGCACAAGAAAGAGCCGGCGGGATTATTTTTCGGGTCGGCCTAAAGAATGCTCTGCTGTCGTCGTTGCTTGTTGGCTTGCCGGATGACGGGATGATCCTTCCCCCCTCCCGATAGTCCGCCAAAAACCAAATCGACCTTGTCAACCTTCTTTCCTTGCCCGCACAACGCTCCCCCTCCCACTTCAGGCTCTCGGCTCGCTCGATTCATCCATGATGAGGATTGGGGATTTACCGGTGCTATTTCGGCTGTTAGTATGGACTTCGCTGCTACGATGTGCGATGGGTTTGCGGGGTCGGAGGTTATCGTGGTGTGGTGATCGGCCGAGGGATGGGAAACTGACCTTGACGAAACCAATGTCGGAGGACTTCTCACGGAAGCACTGACGGCAGATGTTGAGGCCGTACTTGCGGATGAGACCGGCCTTGTGGGTGCAGACGCGGCTGTGCGATTTCTGGAGTCAGCCATGTGTTCTTCTTCGTCGCCTCCCTCCCGCCATATCCAATACGCGCTCCTGCTTCGGAGTGTTCCCTTACCAGCCGCGGGCACCCTTGCCGTAGTTGCGAGGGCGCGAGTTCCAGACGGATTCGTGAGACATGTTGAGAGAATTGGACGGTGGATTGGGAGCCGGTCGTGTGGGCGGGTGTGAACGTGAACGTCGTCGACGGTTTGGCGATGTTGGCGGATTTTGGTGCTCAAGGTTCAGCTGCAAATCTTGGGAATTTTTCTGTGCGGTTTGCGGACCAGGGCTTGATTTCTGCTGTGGCTTGGTGTGGGGGTGTGGAGAGATTCTGTGGCTGGTGCGATAAGGGGGCTGGCCTTCTTATCGCTGACCGAGGTGAGACCAAAGCGGCTAAAGTGGCGCACAGTGAAACAAGCGCCGATGGCACAGTATGCGGGGAGAGAGCTGTGCCCTGCAGCGACGGCAATTAGATTTGGGATGGCGGGATAAGCTCAGCTAACGGACAAAGTGGCATCTTTCCTCCTGTGATTTCCAAGCATAGTTCATTGCCACTGATTTCGTTGAGCCGGATCTCCTCTCAACTCCTGGTGAATTTCTGATTCTCTTATAAGCCGTGCTTTGTTTCCCATTGCTATTCACCACACCTGCTTTTTTACACACCAATTACCTCCAAAGCGTCCGCAGCAGACCGACATGCTGTTCAAGAGCTTTGTGGCCGCTGGCCTCGCAGCTGTGGCTGCGGCTGGATCAGCTGTCCTCGACCTTACCCCCGCCAACTTCGATGATGTTGTCCTCAAGTCCGGCAAGCCGACGCTCGTTGAGTTCTTTGCCCCTTGGTGCGGTCACTGCAAGACTCTCGCCCCCATCTACGAGGAGCTTGCCACCGCCTTCGAGCACTCCAAGGACAAGGTCCAGATCGCCAAGGTTGATGCTGATGCCGAGAAGTCTCTGGGCAAGCGCTTCGGCGTCCAAGGCTTCCCTACACTGAAGTGGTTCGACGGAAAGAGCGATGTGCCCACTGACTACTCGGGCGGGCGGTCCTTGGAAGCTCTCAGCGATTTCATTACCGAGAAGACTGGCGTCCGGAACAAGAAGAAGGCGTCCCAGCCGACAAGCGTAACCATCCTTACCGACTCAAACTTCAAGAAGACCATTGGTGACAAGCACGTTTTGGTTGCTTTCACCGCTCCTTGGTGCGGCCGTAAGTGTCCCCATGTGCGGTTACCCAATTGGCTATCAGCTAAACAATGCGTTGCAGACTGCAAGAACCTCGCTCCTGTCTGGGAGGACCTGGCTACGACCTACGCCAACGAAGCCGATGTTGTTATCGCTAAGGTTGACGCTGAGAGCGAGAACAGCAAGGCGACTGCCGCGGAGTACGGTGTTACGTCTTACCCCACGCTCAAGTACTTCCCCAAAGGAAGCACCACTGCCGAGAACTACGATGGTGGGCGGTCTGAGGAGAACTTCGTGGAGTTCCTCAACATCAAGGCTGGCACGCACCGCGTCGCTGGTGGCGGTCTTGACGAGGACGCTGGTCTGGTTGAGGTGCTGGATGACGTCGTGGCCAAATTTGTCGGAGGTGCCTCGTTGGCCGATGCCGCTGCTGAGGCCAAGAAGGCTGCCGCCGGTCTGAAGGACAAGTTCGCCGAGTACTACGTCCGTGTTTTCGACAAGCTGAGCAAGAACGAGGGTTACGTCACGAAGGAGGTCGCTCGCCTGGAGGGCATCATCAGCAAGGGTGGTCTGGTTTCTACCAAGTTGGATGAGCTTACTGCCAAGGTCAACATTCTTCACAAGTTCGCCGAGAAGTTTGAGGGCAAGGATGAGCTCTGAGCTGTGAAACATGAGATATAGGGTTAGGACGATGTCTACATTCTCAGACACTGGAGTCACAGATGGCCCTCTATAATAGCTACTGTTGCAGCTATGGGCACCGGATACCCGACTGTATGTGTGCTTCGGTTGACTGGTCTTTTGCGGCGTTGGTTTAAAAGGACGTAAAACAGCCTTTTTCCATAACTGAATAAATACTGAGTGAACTACCAACCTCCCGTATGCTTGATGGACTCCATGAACTCCCTGCCACGCTTCGTAATCATTATGTGCAACTATACACTCTCAGTTCATTGGTTGGGGGCCTGAGTTCTTGTTGTTGGCCGCGAGTTGTGCCTCGAGATTGTCCAACCGACGCGACATTTCATCCACTAAAACAAGTCATAAATGTCAGTGTTTGGCAGTCGGCTAACTATACCGCTTAGACTTTTGCTTACTCTTCGCGAATATCTCACTTGACACGCCGGCGAACTTGTTTGAAAGCGTGTTTAGAAGCTCATCGAGCTGCGCTGTGAGTTCGCCGCGGGCATCATCTGTCGTGGTCTATGTGGAGAAGCAATGCAATGAGTTTCTCCAACGTTCATACATACAGAAGAGGCCTTACATTTGCCTGGCTTGTGCTGGAGTTGGCATTCGACGCCATGCTGCGAGGTGAGGGAAATGGTTAAATGACCAGTGGGTTTGTTGAGGTTGGAATGGACAGTTTGGAGCTCTGGGGAAAGGGTTGAAGTGTTCGGCGCTAGGATAAGTGTGAGATAGCACCTCTACTCCTAGCTGTGAGAGTTCTTCGTGTTCTGTAATTCTGTTCTCTCCAAGCGATGCGTTGAAGGCTGTTGATGCCGCTCCCAAGAAGTGGGGCGGATTTGAAGCACAGTGATCTTTCCAGGTGCGCGCCAGCATTTGCACTGTCTATTTGACAAAAGTGGGTCCTAATCTCGCCCCCCGGCCCCAACGGGCGACAGCACGCAGCTGGGCTTCAGGTCGTTGCCGAGTGAGCCTCAAAACCTCTGATCTCATCCTTTCAACTCGGTAACCTTCGGCATACATCCTCTCATGCCCTAGCCTACGTGGATGGATGAACACTTCTCATACCTATATATTATCGGGTGCATCTGAAAGCCTCACAAAAATGCGCTTCCTATCCCGGTCCTAGCCTGACGCGACGATGCCTGCTCAACCGCAGCCACAGGACAGTGGGAGGTTGGTCCTAGTCCTGATCCTGCTGTTCTGGCTTATGATCACGCCCGATAATGGCCCTGTCTTGATATCTGGCCCTTCTTTTGCCAGCTCTCGTTTGCAACGCCAGAGACAGGCACATGGTGTCCTCAACACCACCAAATGGGGTGACTTCGCTCCCCGTCTAGTTGACGATGGCCAAGGGAATGTAGCACGCTACTTGAACTTGACCGGATTCCGCCAGGATGACGGGTATGGCTGGGAGGATTTTGGGAAATTCAGAGACCGCTGTTGGGAATGGAGCAGTAATGCGTTCTCGGGCCGGGCTGGGAGTGACGATTGGAACCGGCCTGGCCCGTCTCAACTTCCATGGAAGAATGCGACTGGAAGAGTGCATGGAGAGTGGGTGCGACGGCCAGGGACGACTGTGAAGCAGGCCTCATCCTACAATCTCACGGCCATCGCCCCGGAGATCACCTGGCAAGGCGGCCGCGGGGAATGGGGTCGGAATATCACCGGCACCAGTGGGAAGATTCAACTGGAGCTCGAAGAGTACGATGGTACTGCTGAGTACGTGGAGGAGACGGACAGCAAGGACGTGCGCTCAGCGGCTGTGGTGAGGGAGACTTCGGCGTCTGTCACGATGCAGGACGTGGCCAGCGGCACGATGAGCTGGACCATGCGACTTCACGGTGTGCACTGGCCGCGCCAGGGGGCCATACTTCTAACAACGACAAGTGAAAAGTTTGCCGGCATTTTTGGCCTGCCACATCTGTCCCCAGGCCCGGAGTTTTTTCAGTCGAGCCAGAAGCTGCTCAATGTTACACTGGATGAGGTACTGAAGAGGAAAGAGAACGTCAGGTTTGCTGACCCGAGCAACCCCTGGAGCTCTATCGTGGAAGGGCCCGATGACCCCTGGGCTCTGGCATCACACTGCGAATATGTCATGTATGTGCAGCTCTATCCGCTAGATGCTAGCGACACGCTGTCAAACAACTATCACAACCATGCCCGCGAAGGATTCACCAGCCTGCTCGAAGAGATGGAAAAGGAACTCCGATTTCCGACAGGGGCGCCGCTCAAGAAAATTCCAGACCTCAAAATGTCCATGGTGGCTTGGTCTCCTGACTGTGGATACTTCCTGGAGTCCAAGGGGCCGCCGCTTTACCCATCCACCGACGGACACCATCTGGTCGGTATGAAGGAGGAGGTTTTCCTCTACGAGTTCAAGATGTGGATTTTGGCTTTGGCCGCCGTTTACATGGGCCAAATATGGCTCCTGAAGACTCAAATGAAGGAAACCTGCACGCCGTCAACGATCGGGCGTGTGAGCTTCTATACTGCTGGGCTAATGCTCCTGGCTGATGGAATCGTGTTCACCGTAGCCGCGGCGTTGAGTCTCGCAACAATCAACACATTCCTGGCCGGGCTACTACTCACATTCGCCACGTTTATGTCCATGGCGATCGGCGGCGCATTTCTTTCAGATGTGTACAAAATACAGGAGCCGGAGCGGAGAAATCGCGAACGCAGCCGGGGACAGAACGGGAACACTTCTAACACTACGGCCCCTATACCCGCAACAACATCAACCCCAGCCGCTCAGGTGGACACTTTGCCACAACCTGTAACGGCACCGCCAGCCCGGCCGCCTTCTCCGCCAATTATCATACCATCCGATCAAGATATTGATGCCGAGATTGCCGAAGTCACTGCGGCGGCTGCTGCAGTACCAACCGCTGGTAACGCTACCGCAACCCATGAGCCCCAAGCGATGACCTTTGCCTCTTTAACGGGACGCTTTGTCTTCCTCGGCATCGTCATCATCTTCCTCAGTGTGGCCGCAACATCGTGGCCTACCCCCATCCGCAACTTTTACGTCAACGCACTCGCATTTATTTACTTATCTCTCTGGGTCCCTCAGATATGGCGCAACATCCAAAGAAACAGCCGACGCGCCTTTGCTTGGCGCTTTATGATCGGGCAATCGGTGCTCCGCCTCGCACCCTTCGCCTACTTTTACGTATGCGAGGATAATGTTCTCTTCGCCGAACCTGACTGGAGCTCCTTCGCTGTCCTCGCTGGATGGTTGTGGGTGCAGCTGTGGATCCTCGCGTTCCAGGACGTGCTCGGTCCGCGCTTCGGCGTCCCGGCGTCGTGGGCGCCAGAGGCTTGGGATTACCATCCAATACTACGCGAGGATAACATCGAGGCGGGCGGGCTCCCGATCGGGCTCGTGGGAAGCTTTGAGAGCGCGCCAGGGTCACCAGAAGTGGAGCGAAGTCGGTCGTGGTCACTTGGGGCTGGAGATGTTGAGGACGGAACTAGGGGAAGAGAGAGAGACAAGGATCGCGAAACAAAGGGCACGCATATCCGGCCCATTGATTGTGCAATCTGTCGGGAGGTTTTAGAGGTGCCGGTCATAAAAGCCGGCGCGCCGGACCCGACCGGGGGTGGCGTCGCAGGAGTTCTGGCACGAAGAGCATATATGGTGACGCCGTGCCGGCACATTTTTCATACAAAGTGTCTTGAGGGCTGGCTGAGGTTTCGGCTGCAATGTCCGATATGTAGAGATGAGTTACCGCCTTTATAAGGCCTTGTATAGAATTCCACATGGTGGTTCCTAAAATAGGAGCCGCGTACACACTCCTGCTACACTGTCTGTTGGATGTCGTTCCGCACACCGGCCTGGTCAAAACAGTATTACGCCGGAATAATAATGAAATGAAGATGATGTTTTGTCAATCGGGCAAATCTATAGGTGTGTAGCTGATACTTCAAAGAAGTCGTGCAAAAAGAAAGAAACTTCAGAAAATATCAAAAAGTTAGGTGTGTATTTAGCACTTGCTCGTTTCGATCGAGCGACCTCCGGGTTATGAGCCCGGCGCTCTTCCTCTGAGCTAAAGTGCTTGTTCGCTTATACGGTTGGTAGCATGGCGAAGAAATGTGCCCATAACCGGTAACACACTTTGAGAGGAGTCATACGCCCCACATTTTGCGGAAAGTCTCCGCAGCAATCCGATTCCAGATGTCGCAACTACACCCCCGGCGCTCTCGACTTACACGGATGGAGAGGAGGGTTACGGTGTACTGCTGTTTGAGAACCGCAGTGGTCTGGAATTCCTGCGTCTGTGATAAAAAGGTGGTGATAATATGGAAGATGTTGCATCTGAACCGTTACTCCAATGAAATCGACCCTGAGAATGGTCACGGCGAACAATGTGGCCGCAGATGAGATGGAAAAAAGAGAAGTCGACAGCTAGCATCAAGAGCAACTTCGCAACTAGCTCCCTTAATAGGTTGAAAACATAAATTCGGCCCTCATTAATTTCTTGCTTGTGCTCATCGTTATTGTTCGCCAACCTGTGTTATGGGCGATCCACATCATGAAACAACCCTAACCCTTCTACATGCCTCCTGAATCTGACCTCAACCTCACTCACCACTCACACAATCAACTCACCAGAGTCTAGACGAAGCTTGCCAAAATATCTACAAATCAACAAAAAAGCTCACACATAGCCATGGCTCCGGTACCACCAACTGTCATCGCTATCAAGCAAGATTTCCTCTCTGCACAGACGCGTCTCCTCTCGCAGCCCCTCAGCCCCTCACGCGGCTGGCGATCCGCCAACGAGAACCACGACGATCGTCTCCCCGAAAAGATCGTCGATGACGCGCTTTTCAGGCTCAACCACCAGATTCAGCAACACTCTCGACGTGTCTTTGCGCCGCAGGCCACTCGACACGTCGCCGAGCAGATTGACCAGCTCTACTGGAATTCTGCCATTGCGGCTACGAACGGGGCTGCCGGCGACGACGATGAGGATGCGCGTGAGCTTGAGGGGCTGAGTGTTGGCGCTGATTTATGTATTTATTCACTTTCATGGCCACAATCAGAATAGAGCTGCTTGCTAACAGTTTATTTAGCCGACGGCGCAATCATCGCGTCGCTGCCACCCGCATGGGAGGGTGTCTCGTCACAACAGGCAGAGTCGCATCCCGCTGAGGCTCAGCGATATGCTGAGCTTGTCTCGCGGTTGCAGGAGCTGTCGTCGCAGCGGGAAGATGCCGCGGCGCGGGTTTCCCGCTTGGAACGCATGAAGGCACTTTTGGAGCCGTTTGACGATGCGGCTGCTGTGCAGGAGAATTTGGTTACGCGCAATGGCGAGGTAGAGACCGAGCTGCAGCGCATGCGCATGCTGCTAGCGCGTGTAGGTGGGCGAGTGAGCCAGTTGCGTGAGCGCGAGGGGGGCAAGGCGGGCAAAGCGAGGGAGGGGGACGAGATGGTGGTGGACGTTGAGGCTGATGAGCAAAGGAAGATCGGGCAGCTATTGGAGAGGTTCTGAGTTTCGAGTTGACTTGCATGAGTCTGGGTTCGGGTTTAGGTCTTTGGGAAGGCGGGCGGAGGATTTGCATGGCTTGGTCACGGTCACGGAAGGCACGATGGGAACCGGAGTTACTGGTTGGGTTTATGAACATCTGGGTAGCGTGTTTTCAACCTGTGATACCCGCTTCCTTCAACAGAAACAACTTCATTTCATCCAATTTGCGCTCGATCGTTACCATCAATCGTTGACCCCTTACCAACGGTGCCAATCTTAGGAACAGGGTATGCTTACATGCCGAACACGAGAAAACTAAAGACGGCATCCTACCCAATTATTGTTGCGTCCTTCGCGCTATCGTCCAGATCCAACACCTTTGCTTCGTCAGTCTCGTCATTTCCCCCCTCGCCGGCCTCCTTTTTCTTTTCGTCTTCCTTCGTCACTTCATCATCGTCTTCGAAAAGCTCGTACGGGTTCGGACGAATGACGCGCAGTTTCACAATCTCGGCGTCCGCGCACTTGTCCTCCTCGGAAATCCTGTAGTAAACTCTCAACCCCACCACCGCGACGGCATTCCAGGGATCCTTTTCAAACTCATCTTCATGCTGCCGCCCAATCATCGGAGGGGGGCCGCCGGGCCTGGGGTTTGGAAGCGTGTCCATTCGCAGCCTCTCTTCCACGTGGTAGTCGAGCTCGCGATCTGACAAGTCTGACACTGATGCGACACTTGCGACGCCGTCACTGCGCGCTGATTCCACGTCGGACCTATCTCCTCGAGGTGGAGGTGGCGGCGGGATTCCCCCAGGGCCCATCATGGGAGGCATCCCCCTGGAAGGCATGTATTGCTGAGGAGGAGGCGGTAGCACATTGCGATTTTGGTGGTGGTGGTGGTGTTGTTGGCGATGTTGTTGTTGTTGTTGTTGTTGGTGTTGTTCTTGGTGGTGTTGGTGGTGGCGTTCGTGGGAGTGGTATTGCACCCTCGCCGATGGCGGCGGCGACCCATCACTCTCCGCGTCTGTGTATGACTCCGGCTCGTGTCCGCATTCCTGTCGCCGCCTTCCCTGATGAGCACGATTGTCGGCTTGCCCAAGAATAGCTTTGAGCTCCTCCTTGAAGGGCTCCCAGCTTTCGAGGGTCCCTACAATCGCTCGAACCTTGTCCTCTATTTCGGGATGCAAACGAGGCGGCCTGGGTTGATCCGGCTCGGTCTTGTTTTCCTCTGAATTTTCCACGGCAGCCATCTGCGGCAGACCGCCGTTGTTGGGCTTGGAGTCACCGGGCGTGTCCTTCTCGGACTCTCCCCCCTGGAGCGGCTGTTCGGCATTCTCTGGCAAAGCTTCTAACGATGTATGGAAAGAGGATTGGCTTTCCAATGCACGGGCATCGCCCAACAGAGTTGTTTCCGACTGATCGGTATCTCTGGTGGTATCGGCTCTTGCAGGTGGAGTTTTGTCATCGCCAGTAGAAATTTCCGAGCTCGTCATACCAGAGGCTGAGGTTGGAGGGGTGTTCTCGCCAGCATCAGTTGAAGTTTCTTGTTCGGGGATTTCAAGGTTCCCATGCTTGCCATCAACCTGTGGTTCAGCCTTCACTGTCACCTGTGAAGCCTCGGGCTCAATCTTGGCCTCTGATACCTGCCCTTCCTTGTCCTTTGAGTTCGAATTCTTGCCAACCCCGGTCTCTTTGTCATTTGCTGCATTTGCATTGCCCGTCCTGTTTTCCTCGGCTTCCCTCCTGTGGTTCTCAGCCTCTCTTCTCTCTGCTTCTTCTCTCTCCGCCTGGTGCCGTTCCTCTTCTCTCTTCCTCGCCTCGGCCTCTCGTTTCTCTGCCTTCGCTTTCTGCCGCTCATTTGCGCGTTGTACTTTCCGCCTCTGTGTATTTGCACGCTTCGTATCAAAGTAGTGGGCTCGCTCCTTTTCTTTCATTATGGCCTTCCGAAGGCGATCGCGATACTTCTCCTTTTTGCGCTTCTCGTACGCTTCCCGAGCAGCTTTTTCCTCTACAGTCTCCACGATCTTTGCTTTCCCATGGGCCAAGTCGTAGGCTAGGCCGATACGGAGGAGCTTCTCGCGGCGGGTTTTAGCATTATTGCGCATCACAGCCTCCGGGGGCAAGGTATCGTCGTAACGCAAAGCGTCGATCTTGACGAGGACGAGATACTCGCCCGCGTCCAGATTAAGCTCGACGTTGACGGAGCGCCTCATGCGGTACGACCCTTGAGTGCGCACAAGATAGTCGTCCTGGCCGCCTTTGTGGACTCGAAACGCGAGACTGAACTCGTATTTGCCCTCAAGCCCTCGGAAATATCGATCATCTAGCTGAGAGAGAACAATAACCACGGGGCCTGGCTTAGCGAGTGTGAAGGCAAATTTAGTATCGTGATACTCGATGGTCCACGGTACGGACAACGTTGTCCATATTGTCGTGACCTTCCAGTCGGGTCCAAAGAGCCGTGTTCGATCAAAATTCTGGTATTTCCTCAAGAGCTCCTTGTATGAAATCCAGAACGCCCCGTCGTCGCCGAATCGGTGCCCAAGTTTCTGCAGCCACTCCGGGGTCCATTCTTTCGAACCGTCGCCTGAAATATCATCAGCACAATCACAGAGCACAAAACGCTGAGACCAAACTTACTCCATGGGCCCTTCCATTCGGACTTTCCCCAGGGGTTTTTGAGCAGAAGCAGTCGTTCCCCGTCAATTTCGACAGCCCGCATGACGGAATAGGCATGCTGTTCGACGATTCCCTGTGACAGATATCAGCTTATATTCTCCATTTTGTGAAATTTCTTTGTGTCTCGGGAAGCAGAAACTCTCTCTTGACTCCCGAGACAAGATGAAATGGACAGAAAGGGGAGAAGAGCATTCCAATTTGCACCTACCTTACGATCGCCCCAGCCGCGGCCCCAGAGGCCAGTTGAGCAGCCGAATAAGAATGTCTCGTTCACTTGCATGAGCTCATTCTTCCAAAAGCTCTCCTTGTCTAGAATATCGGTTGTGAACAGCTCTGAAGTCACACCTCCGGTAAGGTCCTCTATCCCCTCCCCGGTGAAGCCGCCTTCAATTGCTGCGTAGTCACCATGGGCCTTTGCATAGGCCTTCTCGAGCAACGGAAGCCAAGTTTCGTTGGGGTTCTCGCACTGCGCAAAGTACAATGCGCCGCTGTTGGACTGATAGGTTTTCCTATAGATCTCCTCGGAGTCAGGACGCTCCCGGCCATCGTCCCACAATAGCCTCTCAATGTTGAGACGATCAGACATGGCCTCGTCATAGTCGGGCTTCGTCAGATACAGCTTGTCATCGATAATCTCGCTGAACCAATCGCCATCACGGTGGAAGACAAAGCCGTAGACACCGACGTCTTGGTCGTGACGTACGCATATTTTCTCGATCAGACCGGGTTTGTTGCTCAAAGTGCACAAGGCTGCCATGAGCCAACAGTCTCCATCTCGCCCCTGGCGAACATCATTGGCGGTCGGCCCATCGATATAGAACTTGGGGTCGTCAAAGATCTCGCCAACTCGCTTCACCGATTTGGGAGCAAATCTGGAACCTGGGGTCCTCCCATGCGGACGTTGGGGACTGAGAGGATCACCAAGATCCCCCATGCCATCGTCTCTGGCTCGCCGATCGGTTTCGACACCCTCTGCGGCATCCCGCTGCCTTCGTCTACGACGTCTATGACGGTGCGAAGGCGGGGGTGATGGCGAACGATAGGAGTCCGAATCGCTCTCGGATGAATCGTCCCTGGTGTTATCTAGGGATTCGAGGCAGTCACGCTTTCCTGTCTTGAGGTCGAATTCCAGATCGAAGTGCGGGTCGCGGTACTTTTGGTTAACGCGCCGACACTCTTCAATGATCTTTTCAACCTTGGCTCGGCATAGCACAGCAGCCTCCTCGAACGATGCTTGAGCTGCCAATCCACTGCCGCCCTCCTTGGCTGCCGCGCGTCTTGAGAGCTTCTCGGCATATTCGTTCTTGGGCAGGAGAGTCGTTGCTGGATGCGAGTGTAAGCTGGAGCCTCGTGTTTCTACATTCTAAGGCTCTACTAGGCCATGTGGGCTGAGCGGGGGAGGTTTGATGCAACTTACCCTTGCCGGGAGCCTTAGTCGTGAACTTCTTCCAAAACTCATCGATCTTCTTCTGCGGCGCTTTCTGTCGGTCCCTATTCGCTTGCGATAGAAACACTGGCATTTCGGCCACAAGCCTCCTCCCGCCTCCCCCAAAATCTGCCTCGGACGACGAAGAAGACATAATGCCAATTACTTCTCCTTCAGTCAGTTCCTGTTTCACAAGAGTCGACACTTCTCAGCAATACGACGTTGTGCGCTCCTAGTAGAGAGAAAAATCACAATCAATGACAACAGCGACGAAGCAATCCAGGGGTAATGGAATGGCAATTGGGATGTAGGGAGAAACAAGAAAAGCAGTGCAACCAGCCGGACAAGTGACAGCCTTGTCCCATATATAGGTAGCGTCGATGGCTGCACCATTGGCAGCCACAGGTGACACGACCTCAGCTGCTGCTTTCGATCTCATTAGATGGATGGCTTCAGCTTGCATTCAGCCCCTTTGAACCCCTCCCATCCTGCCGGAGCCTCGACCCGCATATGCAATACCTCACCTTTCGACCTTTTCTTTCTCATCGAGATCCACATTAGTTCACACCTTCTGCTGTATGCGCAGTTCTTTTGCATCAAATGTGTTGAGGGGGCCATGTGTCACACACCAAGGCTATACTTACCATGAGGGAAAGATGAAGGCATGGCCAGCGAACCACCCCCTCCATCAAATCCGCAAAGTAACCTCGTTTTCATCGTGTTGCAGATTGAGACGCTGCTCAGCCTTCGGCTTTCCTCCCAGTCTGGCAACGTCCGGGGTTGCTGCCTTTTTTTCCCTCGGTGACCCCTCCAATCATCCACCCCTGCCTGGCCTGCCGCCGTAGGGACCAATAGCACCCGCGACGGTATTCCAACCACTCACTTTCTCGTTTTGCCATCTACCCCCGCCCCGGGTCAGTTAACGGGTCGCAGGCTCGCAGCGAGTAGTGGCAGGCCAACAGGCAGGCAGGCAGCAAAGGAGGGCGGACGATTGGTGCTTGGTAGGAATATAAAGTAGTAGGGCTGTTGTGACATCACCTTGGCTCTATTGCTTCACCAGCCACTTGTCTTGACTGAAAAGGCCGTACAAGAGCAGAGGCTGAGGGTATCTTGTGGTTGTGCGCCGTGCACAGAAACAGGGCACCAACCAGTTGGATGCTTAGGGTTACACAATGAGTTGCCATGGACAGCAAGCGAACCATCGAGGTAACTCTCTGGAGGCGGTGCGAGGAATTCGCCATTCCACTAGATATCAGTGGTGCAGTCAATTTTTCATGTCCAATATTTGGGCGAAAACATAGTGTATCTCCAATATTTGTTTCCATATTCATTACAACTACAGTCCCTCGTTTCCCATGATCCCCGACCAAGTTGCTCACTTGTCACATAGCCTGAACCACCGCCCTCACATCCAGTGCTCGCTCTCCTTCATCCTCCCGTCCCTCGACATCGACCCCAATGCTCCATGTACATGCCAACGTCACGATCGCGACACCGCCAATGCTAGAACGCCCAACCGACATTATACAACGCATCGCACCGCATCGCGGTCATCCGTCATTCTCCACAGCAACATGTAATTCGAGAGAAAGGGAGACAGTCATCTCCACGTCTCGTCGCCAAAAGAAAGAGAAAAAAGTGCAAGATATATACAAGAATGGCCATCATGTTGACTCCATACAAACATGCTACAACAAGCCCTAAACTAACCAACGCGGGCCATTGTCATCTCCATGTGCTTAGCGTGTATCTCTCGCGCTCAAGCTTGAAAATGCGTCCGGGCTGTGTCGTCCGTTAGACCACTCCAGGCCAAGCGCCATGACACTTTCTCGGCTTGCGTTGTACTGTTTCGGCATCGAAGTGTCGATCAGTGCTGGTTGCGCTGCTGGCCCAGGAGCGAAGCCGCTTCCCGAGTTCATGAAGGGGTTTTTACTCCCCGGTGCGGGAAGCGGTGCCGCTGGGGGGGCGGCGGCAAAGGCATCTTGCTGTTGCGGGGCTTGGGTGGCATCTTGCGTTTGGTACGACGCAGGGGCGAGTTGTGGGTAATTGTACAGGTCCATGATAGATGCCTTGTCTGGACGCTGTGGCTGGTATGCGCTCTGCTGGTATTGGACCGGGACCTGGTGGGAAAATCCGAACTGCTGTTGTTGCTGCGGCATTTGTACAGGGTAATGTTGCTGTTGTTGCTGTTGCTGCTGCTGTTGCTGCTGTTGGGGCGGCATGGTCATTGCCTGTGCGAAGAAGGGGTTGTTTAGCTGTGGCGAAACCTGTCCGACCTGCTGAGCCGCTGGCGTATAGAAGTTTTGCTGCGACTGTTCAGGAATCTGGGTCAAGCCGGGTGACTGAATCCGCGTTGGCGATCGGGTGAATGGGTTGCTCCCGAAGCCATTGGCCGTATTGACCATCAGCGGCTGCTGGGCCTGGGCCTGTGCCTGTGCCTGTGCCTGTGCCTGTGCCTGCTGCTGGCCCATAAAAGGATTGTAGCTGGCCGTAGATTGCTGTGCCGGCAGGGGGTACGTTTGACTGTGTTGGAAGGGTCCCATCGAGGGGTAGTTCTGAGCCATCGACGGCATAGGGGCCGTCATCGGCTGCTGTTGGTATATCACCTGGGCTGACATCTGGGGAGGTCCGGCCATCCCTCCCGTGTGGTTCGGAAATAACGGCTGTGACGGCGGCGCCAAAGACATGTTCCGAAAAGCCAGGTCCATAGCACTTGGAGCCTGTTGCATAGGCATACCGTACGGGTTTGGGGATGTCGATAGGTAGGGATTTCTGTTCTGCAGGGTGCCTGTCGACTGCGAAGAGAGGGGCTGAGGTGGTAGAGGTGTATCGAGCATATCGAAGGGGTTGTTGCTCGCCGGGCTGATCGGTCGAGGACGAGCGGCGTCGCGAACGGACATCATCGAGGTAGCAGGGGTTAAACTTCGGTTTGTGGAGGCCGCTTGTTCCCCTGTAGATGCGTACGGATTTGGCGATCGCCTTTCACCCTCTCCCAGCCGGACGAGAGCCTCGATCGTCTTCTCCAAATTCCCACCCACCCCCTTTAGCACTATAGTGTTCCTTTGGTGATCCGTAAAGCCCATATCTCGCAGCTTCGCCAACTTATGCTCCATGCTCTGTGCATCCGCCTCTTGGACGCTTGCGCCAAATACCTGGGACGCCTTGTTCCATCGCGGCGAGTTTTGAGATGTGAGATCCCGTGGGCTCGGAGGCGGCTGGCTGGCGGCCTGGGCCTTCGCTTTCGACCCGAGCGGAAAGATGGAGGAGGCCGATCGGAAGCCAAAGCGGCTGGGGGTCTTCGGCGGTAGCGGCGGCGGTGTCTCGTCGGACTCGGTGCTTCCCGTATTATGGGACTTGGTCGAACCAAAGGCACGGTTCATGTACTTCTGACGAATAAATCTCTCCATCGCGCCGTCGGCCTCGTCGATGTCTACAGGCAAAGACGGTTTCTTGTTTTGCGGGTTGTAGTTCTTGTTCGATGCGATGTTACCGACCTTTCGCATATTCTGGATGTGAGAGCTCAGTCAGTTCCGGCCCGATGGGGAAAACGCCGCGCTAGGATAGGACGGGGCCCTACTTCGACCTGCTCGTTGGACCAGCTGTCCATGCTCAACGACTTGACTTTGGAGATATGGGTGCCCAACTTGCGGTGGATAGCGGCGCACCGCATGCAGAGAAAGATGCCTAACTGTGGCACTCAGTCAGCTTAGGTTCGGAGTACGTGGCTCGACGGGGTCCGGAGGCTCGACGGGGACGCGAAGACGTACACTCCATGATGCCCAAGCTACACAGAGTCCAGCGCGTTAGCAACAGAGCCGGACGGCTTCGAGGGTAGGAATCAATTGCGTACAGGGATTGCGGGCTTGACAGTCGGCACAAAAGTTGTTGCCGGGCACGCTGACCACGAGGTCTTGCAGGGCCTTCTCGTTGCGCGCCTGCTGGCGCTTGCTTAACGTTCCCGACATGTCGCGTGAGGTGCTGGACCGGAACGGAACGGGCACCCAAGGTTAAGACTCCGGATGCTGCGCTCTGTATAGCATGGGAAGGTATGGCAGGCGTTTTGGGTCTGTGGATGGTCGAGAGCAGCTTTAGGGGTGATGGAGAGTGGACCAGCGAGCCAGTCAATCCGGGCAACGGCTGCCCCAGAAGTTGGGCAGGGGGTGGATGGGGAGGACCAAGGGCCAATCAACGAGGCCTGGCCAGAGTGCTTTTTAATACGCCTGCGTCCAGAACCAGGAAAACAAAGGCTGGGTCTCGTACGTTTCCCGGGGAGGTGGAGCGCGAAGACAGGATCCGAATGGGTGGTTTCTTCAATTGACAGTGTGCAGCTTCAACGCGCGCTGCAAATTCCGGGCTTGCATTGAAAATTATCTTTGACTCCTGAAGAGATGCATCGCGAAGTTCGAGGAACCCAGACGGCCTAGCCAGATCGAGCAGACCCTTGCTCGAGTGCTGAAAGAGGGGTTGCGCTGGGAATTCCCGTCTGAGTGGAGGCACGCGAGGTGAGCAACACAGGAAAGTGTACTTTTTATATCTGACGGCGGACAACTTCAGAACCAAGGCTGGTCATCTGCCGAGAAATCCGGAGAATGTTGGCTGCGAGCATATTCATCCCGCAAGCCTGGTCCTGCAAAGTGGCGAACGCGACCGGGTGAGCTTCTCCTGCGTGTCAAGCGGTGCGCGCGCTGTCCAGGTGGGACCCAGGAGAACCGAGAAGTGGTGTCGACCATGCTGAGGCCAATCTTGGGTGATTGCCCACTGCCCCGGATAAGTGGATACTCGATGCTGACAAGGTCCAGCCCGCCTTGGCTCCTGAGTAGTGAGCGGTGCTCGAGGGGCAGGACCGTCCTCTGGGTCCGTGACACGGCGGGATTCCGAAACACCTCTAAAGATACTTCTAGTCCGTGTGCAAGGCTTAAGATCTATACTTGGGATCCACGCTGTCATTTGTAGTAGAATTCGGGCTGATGAGCAATAGCTCTTCGAGACCCAAACTTTTCCTAGCTCCGGACAGTGCAGCAGCTCCCGTTCTGACATCACACCAGTGATTTTCGCACTCAACAGCTACCCTTGCTTGATCAACACCAAAAATGGCAGGCCTCGAATATCGCCAATACCGAGGCACCTGAATGCACTTTCCTATACGATAACATAGGTCTCAGCGGCCGTCAACACTCTTGTTCATCATCACTCGCCATACCGACCTCACCCCGCCTCCCTCCCTCAGGAATCCGTAAACTCCGGATCCACTTCTCTGACACCCGATTAGATAGCAAGATGTTCATGGTAAGGGAGGCAAGCTCGTTTCGCCCGAACTGATCAACCACACCAAATGTAGTCTACGTAATTACGACAGAAAAGGAATGGAACGTAGACAACGCACTGGGCGGTGAGACCAAAAAAAACAAAGTCAGCAACCTACGAGTCCGCAACGCTCTCTTGAATCGAAATTTTTGTATTGTCGATAACCACCTCTATCTCCCCATGAACCATCTTTTTCTTTAGTATTACTCTAAGTTGCTGCTTCTACTTCTATCCAAGTTCCCTTATCGATCTTCTACTCTCTATCCTTGCACGCCACATCACCAACCCGAGCGTTCCGAGTACCGCAAGACCTCCCTGCAGCAGGAAAAAAACGCTCAAAGATGGCCTCACTCATCCGCCCGTCCTTCCCACGCCAGGATAGCCCTCCGGCGGACTCTCCGGCAGTCCAGACAGTCATCGCCACCCTCAATATGCAGGCTCATGGCGAAGGAGGCTATTTTGCCGAGACAGACCGGGACCCGCGGCTTGTGCCAAGCCCCTTTCCCGGGACGGCCGCCTCGAGTGGCAAGCTCGGCCCGGACCTGCTATCGGTGCAGCGGCCGGGCTTCGACCCCGCAGTCCGCAACGCCTCAACCTCCATCTACTACCTGCTCACCTCCGGGTCACCGCAGGGTTTTTTCCACCGCAATCGCGGCCGCACCGTGCACACATTGCACCGGGGTCGTGGGCGGTATGTGATCATCCATGCCGATGAACCGGAGCATCGGGTTGAGACATTCATCGTGGGACATGAAGTCGCTGCCGGCGAGAGGCTGCAGTGGATTGTTGAGGGCGGTAAGTTCAAGGCAAGCTTCCTGCTTCCGGACCGAGATGCGAGCGGGGCCGAGACGGACAAGTCGGAGGGGTTACTTATTTCCGAGACGGTAATACCGGGGTTCGAGTACTTTGATCACGACTTCCTCGTCAAGCAGTCGCTCGCAGAGCTCGTGGGCGAGGAGAAGGCGAAGGAGCTGGATTGGCTTGTACACAACTGAGTCTAAAGCCTTTTTGCTGCTTGCTTTCCTCAAGAGTCGGCTGAAGGTTTCCCCTCCTCCTTGTTTCGGTAAAGCCGGTATGCGCAACAAGCGGAATAGCGTCACTTGGTAGACAACATGAAATGCGGAGGGCTTTCACTCTGGTTTCTGTCCCGTTACAATATACAACTTTAGATATGAGTGAACGTTGTGGTCGAAAATGCTCTGCTGGGTTTTCACTAGCGAAACCTGATTCAACGTTAGCCCGCTGTCCCGTCTTCAAACATAATTTACAACAACACCAGATCTCCGCAACTGAGCCACATACCTGAATTTCTTCCACAGTCCTCCCCAGAACACGATTGAACAAGCCCAATGTGAACCCGCTGAGCCCGCTCAGCAAGTTCCACTGCCAAAGCATGCCCATTTGCCTAAGGCGACGGTCCTTCGGCCGCCCTCCAATGGGAATCTTGATGACTGTCTCGCGGACATTGATGAACCCGACAGACTTCATCCATTCTTTCAAGTCGTCGCCCATCACAAGCTGCTTGCCAGCGAGCTCCGAAGCGGCTACCAGGTCCCGCGCCCACACCAGCCACCCAAAGTCATCGGGCATCGTCCCATCGTCGCAGCATGGAGAAACCATGACCTCCTGGCACTCCAACCAGCCACCTGGCTGGAGGTGGTCGAATACGCGCGGGACAATTTGCGTCTTCATATCGCTCCAGCACCCGAGAGTGATGCGAGTATGGATATAATCAAAATTTGGTGTGAAGTCCCAATCTTCGGTACTATTTGATAGTCAGGGGCTGGGCCATGTGCTGCTGGAGACGGAGTTGAGAGAGTGTTACATACGAGTCCTCGACGAAAAATCTCACATTAGGGGGTACGAAGGCCGGCTAGATGGGGGACAGGTCTATCCCGATGACTTGAGCTTCGGGAAATTCATCACCGAGCTCAATGGCCCAGATCCCGGTGCCCGTGGCGATGTCCAGCACTTTCCTGGGTGAATTTGTGGGGGAGAGCGGGGCAAAATAGAGCTTGCCGTCCATCATCTCCTTGATGATCTCGTACTGGTTTTCCAGCCGCTCCGTCTCAGTGGGGTCATTGGGGTAGTGGTAAGCTACATGGGCGGTGTTGTCAGCCAGGCACGCCGAAGTACGTCAGGAAATGAGAGAAGAGGTCAACATACACCCCGCGCGATACGAATGGTAAGTCCTCCCAAACTCCTTATGAGACATCGCTATACTGGCCGTCAAGGACTGGGTATCACTGTTGGGCGTCAGTCAGTCATCTTTCTTGCCAGCTCAAAGTAGTGTGTGGCATACTAAACATCATCCGAATCGAAGTCAGGCTGAGGAACAGTGTTAGCTTAGACATTTCATATATGTAGATAAATGACCACCTACGTTCGTTTCAATTTCTTTTGAGTCGAGGTAAGACTCGACACCAAATTCGTGCCCATCGAGTGATTGAGGTGGGGGTGCCATCGTGTTGAAGGTCTGGGAGGTCCAGGAAATAGAAGTGGCTGGCAAACCCTTGGGAGGTTTATTTGAGTATATGCCCGAATTTATACCAGCGGCATCTCCTCTTCCTCTTGTCCTAGCAGCACTGCAGGCAAGTAACGTAGCGTACAACTTGGAGCTTGGGTGTAAGGGAGCGAAAAGCTATTGGCGCGCACTTGACGTGTGCATACTGCCAGCACCCTTCCATACTAGAGCGTGGTGGATCTGGAGTAGCTAACTTGGAATGGGGTGACCTAACTGGGTGCCTGGCACGCCTGCCGAGGAGAAGTTCTCGCGGGTCCCAGTGGTCTGGGACCCCGGCAAGGGACAACCACACCCTCCAAAACTTTCATGTGGGGAAAGGGGGTAGGTTTGACCCGACTGTCTGGGCGCCTGGCGGTACGGGCGGAGGGGTGGTTGATACTCCGCTTGCAATTTGATGGACTGAAAGTTTGAAGCCCAGCTTTTTGCAAGGAATAACGTCCTGTCGTCGGCCTCACTGTTCGTCGCCGACTAGTTTCTAGCAGCCATTGTTTCAAGGGAACCCAGCCAGATCGCCAAAGATCGGGGGGGACTGGGGATTTCAACCTGCGAAATGGAAGTTCATGTGTAGGTGTGTTCACGGCAACACCACCCTCTAGTTCGGGTCTCAAGCGCGTTGCTTTTGACAGACATGGGACGGGAGTCGGCTAGGGTGGCCAACTCTCGATGTCACTATGCGTGGGAAGTCGTACGAGACGGGCACGCCCGACCGACCCCTGGCGTCCAATGATGTGGTCGCTAGCAAACGCAAAGGATTAGCGATGCCGGCAAAAGCTTATCAGTCGGCAACCTCTTTTCCCGTGTTTCCCACCCAGGAACTTCGTATCTACACGGCTCACCGCGGTTGGCTTTCTCGTTGCCTCTGTTCTCCTCTTGAACCTCAAGTGGGATTAACCCCACGCTAGGCCCCCCACTGTCTGACTTCGCAGATCATGGCACTTGGATCGTCCGCTATGAACACCCGAACAGTTGAACGTTGACGGATATACATAGAACTAGTATGGCACGTATGGCTCATCGCGACTCATAATCCGCTCTTGTTTTAAGACAGATGTCGGGGATTGCGGGGACCATCGGGAGCATCAATCTTGGTCAAATCCCACAGTCCCCTTCCCCTCCTCGGGTGTCCCAATCCGGAGTGTGGGATGGGTCCCAGTGCAATGGATCGTTGCAACCACTAACCGCGACCTCGGTAGCTGGCTTGCAGGTGCCCATGGAGCGACGAACTGCTTCCAGGTTAGCTCACACCTATCACCATCCTCGGTCTCCTTCCCATCTCCCGTCTCCAATGGCAGCGACCAAAAATATCCCCCAAGACCCGACAGCCCTGATTCTGCGCACGTTAGTTTGACACCATGGCGGCCGGCACGCACCAGGATTCAATCGCTAATAAAGACGATGTGGCGTTTTTGTTGCAGTCTTATGCCCGCTTGCGGCAGGCAGTCTCCGAGCGGACCGCCGAGACGACATCAACTCTCCCCAGCCCCGCCAGTTTCGAAGGCGCCATTGCCGCCCTCCCGCATGAAGACAGTCCCGAGTTTCTCGCCCCTTGTGGTGCCACCGCGGTAGTTGAGCATATCCTCACCACGCTTGCGCCCGGCCTGAACAACCAGAGCTTAAGCGGTCGCTACTACGGCTTCGTGACGGGCGGCGTGCTTCCGGTGGCCGAGGTCGCTGACAACGTAGTAACGGCGCTGGACCAAAATGTACAGGTCAACATGCCGGGCCACTCTGCAGCGCCAGCGATTGAGAACGCCGCGCTAGCCATGCTTGTAGCGCTGCTTGACCTCGGTCCCGGCACAGGCTGGCCCGTCCGTACCTTCACCACTGGTGCCACCGGTAGCAACGTCCTTGGGCTAGCGTGCGGACGCGAGGCTATCATTGCTCGACAACGCGAAGGCGTCAGTGTTGCTGAGATGGGCTTGCTCGTAGCGTGCCAGGCTACTGGGGTTAAGGAGATACAGGTGTTGACGAGCATGGGACACTCATCGCTGTCCAAGGCGGCAAGCTTTGTTGGGCTCGGTCACCACGCGGTCAAGGAGTTACCAGCTAGCCAGGAGGAACCATGGCGGCTGAATCTCCATGCTGTCGAGCAAGAACTGGCACGGGAGGGGGTTGTGAATATTATTGTTGTGAGCGCCGGTGAGATCAACACTGGTCACTTCGCCACAAATGCTCTTGATATGCCAGTACTCAGGAGTCTTGCTGACCGCTATGGTGCTTGGATCCATGTTGACGGGGGTATGTTGTCTTTAAATTCCTATGCACCGATAACAGCAGTGTTGTTGGGTCAACCCACCCCTTGCTTGTGGTCTTTTATTGATATTTGCGGCCTTCTCTGCATCTAGCCTTCGGTATTTTTGCCCGTGCGCTCCCCAAGACGGACGAGTTCCTAAACCTGCACGCAAACGTCGCTGGCCTCGAGCTGGCGGATAGCATCGCCGCTGACGGACACAAGATCCTGAACGTGGTATGTCACTGTCATTCGTCTGGAGCGGAACGAACATGTATGAAAAGCGTTGTCAATTCTAACTGTCCATGGAAAAAGCCATATGATGCGGGTATATTTTTATGCCGGGATGCATCTATCCCCTCTCAGGTCTTCCGAAACCCCAACGCTGCATACCTCGCAACCCCATCAGGAGCCGGCGGCGCCGTTATCCACAGCCCTCTGAACATTGGCCTGGAGAACTCGCGCCGCTTCCGCGCGCTACCAGTATATGCTGTCCTATTGAGCGAAGGAAGACAGGGCATAGCCTCCATGGTCGCTCGGATGGTGACGCTCGCTCGAAAGATTGCAAGCTTCATTCGCGACTCCGAAGACTATGAGTGGCTTCCCGACGAGGAGGCGATGCTGGAAAATTCGTTCATGATCGTGCTGTTCAGGGCGAAAGATGCCGCGCTGAACGAGGTGCTGGTGGACAAAATCAACGAGACGCGCAAGATGTTCGTGAGCGGCACGCAGTGGAGAGGGAAGAAGGCGTGTCGCATTGCAGTGTCGAACTGGCGGGCTGGCGTAGAAAAGGATCTGCCGGTCGTCCAAGAGGTGTTGACGTCGATTGCTGAGGCACGGCCGTAGGTTGCAGAATAGCCCGCACCTTTCCATAAGATTTCCTCTCGATATTGCTCCTTCCTCCCCAACCCCTCGATGATGCACTCGCCCTCGCAGACAAACCCATCGCCAAACCCCATCAGAAGAGCCCGGCCAAGCTTCCTCGTTCCGTGCTTCTGCGTCTTAGCCAAACTTTCTGGTGCCGCCCTTCTGGATCTTATCGCCATCGGCGAGCTGCTTCTTCCTGCCCTTGCCAATAAGCTCGAGATGCCCCGCCCTGGCGCCCAGCATCTTCTCCGTCTGCGCGACCATGCCGGCCGTGTATTTCTTCGTGACCTTGTCGGCGGCCGTCTTGTTGTGTTTTTTCTGCGGCTTCATGATGCCGGTGCCTTTTTTGGATTTAGCGGCGGACTTGTTGAGGCCCGGGTTGGGCTTTGCCGTTTTCATGCCCGCACCTTGTGCCATTTTCGCTTCTTCTTCTCCTCAGAGGGAGAGAAAAAAAATGATGGATGGGAATTGCTCGATGTCAAGGTTGGCCGCGGAGTGCTGGAGGAAAGAATTATTTTGGAGGGGCGGTCGGTTTCGGAAAGTTGTGCCATGTGTGGCCGCCTTTCTACAAGCAGAGGGGAGATGTGGGTCCCGAACTTTGTTGTGTCTTGGCACTATGACCAGCCCCTGAAGGACAACTCTGTGGGTATCATCACATATTCCTTGGTCTACAATAAACTAACAAAACGCCTATATCACGAATAAAAAGGTATTCCACGTCCCATTTGGTGGGTGGCGAGCTACCATACAGCCCTCTTTATTTTTCCCAGATCCCTTGAAAAAACGCCTCCCTGGGCCTTACGCGGCAGGTCTGTCCGGATCCTAAACCGCCCTGCGAGGCAACAAACAGGCCTCACTTGTAGATGGTGAGGATAACGACCCCAAACTCCATGCCTAGCCGCTAAATCATGACGCCCTCGCCCTCCTCTTCCATGCCCTCCTCATCCTCGCTCCACTCCACGTCGGCTGCCGCCGCTTCCGCTGATCGCTGCACCTCGGCCAGTCCGCTGAGCTCCGCGACGTAGTCTCGGCTGTTGAGAGCCTTCTTAACGAAAGCCCAGCCGTCCGATTTGTAAGCGTCAACGATAGGCTTGCTGCAGGCGCTGCATTGGGGATATGATCTGCCGCGGATGACCATATTCTGAAAGGAAGATAGGAAGCCGCGGATTTGGTGAGGGACAATTCCGAGTGCGTGGTCAGTAGGGTCGCGCTCATAATCAGATTTTGCCGATGGGACAGGTGCCGGCGCATGCTGTTTCTCTGGGTGCTGAAGGATACTGGCAAGAAGCTCAACAAGAAGAGCGGATGCGATGGCCGCAACGCCGGGCCGGGTGACTGTGCATTGCTGGTCGAGCGTTTGGTCCTTCATTGACTGCAGCTTGTTAGGCAAGGCATGACGAGGAACACATTTGAACAGAAGAAAACCCACATCGGCCGCAACAACAACGTCGTTGCAGAAGTAACACCCAATGGTGTCCTCACTACCATCCTTTGGCGGCGCGCCATGCCGCATCACCACGTATGTGTCAAACCCGAGCGCCGCGTTCATCACGATCTTGTTTCCGGCTTTGCCCATCACCGTAGGCAACCATCTCGACTCACGACTATCCATGAGGAGGAAGATCGCGTCATGAGAATCGACCAGCTCTTCCAGCTTTGCAAAATCCGCCTCCGTCTTCTCCTCGTTCAAGACTGGGTGGCCAAGCATTGGTACCGAGAGTGCATAGCCCTCAGCCTCCACGCCAGGATAAATCTGCTTCAGGGCTTCCGCAGCTTGGAGAGCCTTCGATTTCCCCCCATCGAGACAGTCTTTGAACTCAAAGAGCGGCTGTCGAACCGGATTCGAAAACGAGACGTTGCCATAATCAACAAAGGTGATCTTGCGCACCCCCCAGCCCATCAAGTTACGCGAAACGTAGCTTCCAAGCGTGCCGGCACCAAGAAGCAGACACTTTGTGTTCTTGATCGCATCAAGATCGAGGTTCGGAGACAAGCGCCACTTCATGAGCTTCAAGTTCAGATCGACGGCCTGGTCGGCGAGATGGGCTGGATCCATATACTCAGCCAGGTTCGCGACACGGGCCCTCAGGTCGCCCTTGTGGTTTCTTTCCCAGCCGGTGATCTTGGGCATCTCCGTCACATCCATATTCTCAACCTGGTCCATAGCCACTGGGAGGATGATGCTACGGGCCTCATGCCTCCGGGGTTGAGTATCGCGATAGCACAGGATCCGGGCTTCTGTCAGGCGATACCTATGACGGATGAGAACCAAAAGATTGCGGAGCGGCCATGAGGGATTCTCCGAATAGTTCGAAGGGTCGACAAATGAGATATACTGGTCCTCGACGGGCACATTTTTGAAGAAGCCGGTCTCGAAGTCCCTGAGAGAGCCGATGACCCACCGATATCCTATCTCGGCGAACCATTCGTCCTGGGGGTTCTTAGAATCCTCAGTGCGGATCTTCTTGGCCAAGAAAAAGCCGTGCTCTCTGTTGTCGACGGCGTACCGCCATGTCCCGACTTCCTCAACCAGTGCGGTGCTCTCCTTTGAGTTCATGCGCCCGATAGGGCCAGTCCGTTTCCACTGCGGCTCAGAGTGCAGAGCAGGAAAGGCAAACCAATAAACTAACTTGTACTTCTTGAGGTCGGCATATGAGAGGATCTTGAAGGAGGAGAGAAGCGATGGGATGGAATAAATCGTCCCATCTTTGATAGCATCCCAGATCTGCGGCAACAATCATGAGTAGAGGGTCTCAGCGACAATCGCATGCTACGAACCTGTTCACCAGCCTTGCGGATAAGACCGGCCTTGTCGGTATTTATGAACTCTTCAATGGTGTTCACGTTTTTGATATAGCCCTCGGCTCGGGTCAGTCCAAGGGGCACACTGCAGCCAGTCAGTCAGTATACAGCACCTCGGGCATAGACGGGATGAAATCTCGTCCTAGTGGAACTCACTGATCACTGGTCAGTGCACTACCGAGAATCTGCATCTTGGTGCCGGTCACCGCATCAGCCTGGGCGCGCGGCTCGTACAGGCCAAGCAACGGTCGCACGGAATCGTCAAGTTTGTCATGTTCGAGCTTTGAGGAGAATAGGGCGGAGTAGAAAGGCAGCTCGATCTCCGAAGAGAAGGTCGAAAATTTCAGGTCCATCGCAAGGTTGTACGCGATGGTGTCGCGACCACACAACTCAGCCCTGAGTGGTGATTCCTTTGCGCGAAAGGCTTCGCGGGGACACTTGGCTCCTGTATCGGAGGGAACGATGCTTCAAACGACCGGAACAGTGGTGCGCTATTCTCACCAAAGGTTTGCGACCGTGATAAGCTTTGGAGTAACTGGATATTCCACCGCGAAAGATCCAGACTGAGCAGTCTTTGTTGAGGTGGTAACGGCAGGGCCAAAGTTGTCTTGCACTTGAGTGGTTGAGAAGAGGGTTGAGAGCTGGAGCTGGGTGCGGGGCAATCAATGAAAGTTGCAGGGAAGAGTCAGTCAGCTGTTTCTCGTCATCGCCTAGAAACTAAGCTAGATTATGACCAAGCTGTGTCACTAGATCATGAAGGGGAGGGCAATGAGGCCGGTGATCTGCTAAATAAGCTAGGCAACAGTCTGCGGCACGAGTGGTACCTGATTATCGAAAGCTGGAGGCAGGTGGTATGAAATGGTGCTGTGCCCCGCACTCGGTGTCTTGCAGCCACAGTGGGCGGACATCACCTGGACAATGGGCAAGTGCCCCGCCGGCTAAACTCCGGCCTATCTCCTACAGCTGTTTGAGCTTGACGCGTTGATCAGGCTTCGTGCAGCCCGACGCGTCTTGCAGGCAATCACGCTATTTGTGAAACCAAATAGAACTTCGTCCCGGACCTGTGTTACCGAATTCTCATGCAGGCTAACATATGACGACTGCACCTGTCCCGACTACTCATTAAGATGTTTATTGGCGTTTGCGGGAGTAAGCACCCCCCTTTACTGCTCACTTTTACCCTGACCGCGTTTATGGCCCCTTTTCACTGACATGAGACTCAGGTGCTTATGCCGGCAAGGAGACCATTGCCGAGTATCTCGTCAAACAATATGGCTTCACCCGCCTAGTCCTGGATGAAAATCCGTCAACAGACTGTCATCACTTTACCTTAGCCGATGACCTCCTCGACTTCGTCACCAAGCGCTGGCGCGAGCGATGGGTTGTCGACGACATCCCCAGCGAAGCCGTCCTGGACCTGTACGCCCGGCGTCCCTTCTTCCTCCTTGTCAGTGTCGATGCGCCCCTCATGGTTCGCTGGCAGCGCTTCCTAGAGCCTACCTATCACTTGCATCCCTACCGGGGCTGGCCCGCAGACCCCAATAACAAAACCTCAGCAACCCTTCAGGATTTTGCCTCCTTCTCCGACAGCCAACTCTACGATGCCACCGACGGCCAGCTCCCGCTCATGTCGCGGGCGACGGTCCGTATCCTCAATACCTCCTCCGACGTGACCGAGCTGTATGCCACGGTGGATAAGCTCAACCTGCTCAACCCAGATCGGCTCCGCCCTAGTTGGGACGCCTACTTCATGTCACTGGCATCACTAGCCGCGCAGCGCTCCAACTGCATGAAGCGGCGCGTAGGTTGCGTCGTGGTGCGTGAGCGGCGTGTCATCAGTACAGGGTACAACGGCACGCCGCGCGGGCTGCTCAACTGCGGCGAGGGCGGGTGCGGGCGATGCAACGCAGGCCAAGGGTCGGGCGAGGGCCTCGCGACGTGCCTGTGTCTTCACGCGGAAGAAAACGCGCTTCTGGAAGCAGGTCGGGAACGGTTGCGCGAAGGTGCCGTGCTCTACTGCGATACGTGTCCGTGCTTGACCTGCAGCATCAAGATCGTCCAGGTGGGAATTAGCGAGGTAGTCTATAGTCAGGAGTACAGCATGGACAACCGAACGGCGACGGTGTTGCGCGAGGGTGGTGTGCGGCTACGGCAGTTTGTACCGGTGGGTTTGTTCCCCTTTTCAGCTTTCACCCTAAACACAGACCAGAAAGGAGAAACAAAGATAATACTGACAATTAGACGGCAGCCGGAAAACGGGCTGATACGGCTTGAGAGGCCAGCGGAATATAACTAAGGTAAATTTAGATACCACCTCACCCATCTTTTCCTTCGTACACACACGATCTTCACCCGCATATGCGCACCATCTGGGTAGATACCCCTGACTGTCGCATACACACATACGTATAAACAAGCATTGGCAGTGTAGATGGCACCATTCATCGCCATCACCCAAACCGTCGTCATGTCGTTCTCCCAGTACTTGAACCAGGGGAGTCCCATGGAGTTCCACAGGCAACCCCATAGTCAAGGCGTGCCCATAATCCACGATGCAGCTTCGATATCCCTACCTTACCGCCAACCAGTGGAGTGTATGGATCACCAAGCTCCAGTGGTAATTTGCTTTAGACCGGAAACCCCGGATGCTGCTTTTCTCAATTGGCTCTCTCCACTCTCTTGCGACATTTCGACGGTGACGATTACTTGAGAAGCAACAGTGCATAAAGCTGCGGATAGTGCGGCTTTGAGCAGGTATCGGTTCCACAATGAGGCGCCCTAAGATCGAATTGGTTTCTTTCCACAACAAACGCAAGATTTAACCCAAGGCAAAAATGGGTAAGTATTGAGGTATCAATAAAATTAGAGGAAGAATAACACAGCAGCAAGCCGTTGAGAACTTCCGGGGTGTAGTTCATATTCAAGACATCCTTCCATTCCCGAATATTGACACTTCCTCGCCTGAGATATGGCGAATCGTCGATTTTCAATCAGCAAGCAATCCAATGGCGCGGAAGAAAATGTCGGTGAAATGCCACAGCGAAAGTCCAGATCGCACCGATTCGGACCGGCAATGCCAAAACGCCCAAAATTGTCGCCCACCAAACGTCCTGATCAGACAGCCAAGGGGTCGCTCAGGCTTCCCATAGTCCTGCACCACATCCCATACAGCCTCTCGATCATCAATCATTAACAACATCCTTCGCCGTCCCGCTCGATCCCTGACCGCTGGCGCTTTTCTGGCGATAGCCTTAGCTGTTTTGCTTCCGAGCCCTGCGCGCCGAAAGCTTTTTGCTGATAAACAGGGAGATAAGACCAATAGCGACGACGCCGACGATGCAGAACACCGTGATAACACCAGGCTCTTGCGAGGCCCAGTTGCGCTTGGCGATGTGAGCGTAGGCGTCGCGAACGACAACGGCGTTGCTGATGGCAGGCATTTTGTGAGGGAGTATTAGATGCTGCGGTGGTCTGTTAGCAGAGAATGCTTCGACTTCTCGCGACTAGCTTTGAGGTTGATTGATGTCTGGAGTGGGGAGTCAACAGAGTGCGGGAGCTTCCCGCCGCGAATGCGCGGGCGCGCGGCTGGTCGCTTGGCGTTGTGGGCTTTGTTTCAATGGCAACAAACGACGGCTCTTGGCACCCGTCATGCGCGGCGCGCGCTGGGGGAGGGCGCAAAGTGAAGCTTCCAAAAGCCACTCGGCCTCGATATTTCAGGGAAATGACAGCCCGAAAGCCAATCAATTGAGGTGATGGTAATGACCGCGATGGCTTACAGTATCGTCGGCTTGGAGACAGTAAGTGAGAGAGGGGCCTCGCGTTGGGGAAGATAAGTTCCGGTGTGAATGACTCTCGAGGGTTTGGGATCGGGGTAGATCGATATGAGGAACGAACAACACAAGACGAGGCGGAATTGAGGATAGCGGGTTAGGCAATTCTCCCGTGTCTAGGACGATATTGTGTCGAGTGAGGTTGAACAGAGAAGAGGGGAAAGGAAGGCAGGAGGAAACAGCGGGTGGGAGGGAAGGAAACAAAATAACGGCTGGTGGATCCGACGCTGGCGACAGTGCAAACAGAGCTTGGCCACCAGAAGCCGGGGTGGCAGGGGTGGCTCAAGGCAAGGCCGCTTCGATGCGCGAATTTCGAGGATGCGATTGCCCATGCACAATCTGGACGGCGAGAGGCACGGCAGGGCACTCGTGGGGAATGCGGTGATGATGTGAGCGCACGACTCACGACCCGCGCCTTCGTTCAAAACTTTAGGCCTTGCGATCGCGGCGCGGGAATCGCCGGAACTCTGTCTGGCGCGAAGGTTGGAGACTTTGCTCACCGTTCTGGCTTATCGAAGCGGAAATACGGTAACCAAGTCCTGATATTGTTCTCTCCAGTATCCGTGCGAGACGAGCAACTGTTTCCGTTGATTTCTTAATTATGGTCACCTTGGGACAGCAAACGCTTTGTGAGGGTCTGTGTGAGCTGGATGCCGGGTCAGGTGGGGCAGAAGAAGTGATCCAAGCTCCACGGCACTACCCAAAGGCGAGCGAACCGCGACCCTCTTCGCCTCGCTTGTGCTGCCTCGCTGGGCTTGACTAGGCGGTAGGTGATGGCCCCCATCTAACACAGATGCCGCAACAGCCCCAAAGGTCGCCCCCTAGTCAGTGTGCTACATACCTAATTCCCTCCGAGGGATTTCAACCCTGACTGACTTGCGGTGTCAGGAATTCATGGAGCGCATATTTCCGTTCTTGAGCAACCTCAAAACCGCTATGCAACGCAGAAATGGATAGCTTCATTGTCTCATTTGGGGAGCTTGGTACTGTACAGGGTCATTTGCAAGCTGTGTAGGTGTGGGTTTGTCCGGTTTGTCCCCGGGTGCAGCAGATGGACCCTTGTTTTGACCAGAGCTTTGGGCATGGCTATTGGTCGATTTCCCCAACTGATTGTCACCTGTTCGCACAAGACAGCCCAGAGCTGGGCAGGCGCTGGGCAGACGCTGGGCACCCGGCCAGGTGGATGAAGAATGAGTCTGCGGTGACAACCTCACAACAGTCAACCCTGCCGGCCTCCCCTTTCCATCAAAGATCGATTCTCGCAGGGACAAATAAACAAACGAGCAATCACATTGGCTTGTCGAAAGACTGGAGACTACGGACTAGTTGCTACGGCGAAGGATTGGGCCTTTGTCATGCTTCGCCTCCCGCCCTTTCCCGAAGCCGACTCAGAAGTGCATTCTGTCGATCTATCCCAGCATCGAGGCCCACATGCGGCTTTTCCGAGCCTTCCATGCAGAAATTCCAGTTTGCTCCCGAGTCCCGGGCCAAGAGTCAGGGAAGCGCGAGCGAGAAAGAGGCGAACCAAAAGTGTTCTTGACGCCGAGGTTTCATGATAGATATATATACAATCCGAACATGCACAGTAAAACGGCTGTTACAGGCCACAAAGGTATGGCTGGAATGCCCCAGGTATCGCATCAAACAAACCCCCTATCTTATGCTTGATGGTGACGGCTTAACGAATGACCTCGCCCGCCAGGATTTTCTCTCCCAGCGGTCTTCAAATATGCGGTATGTGCAGATTCCTTTCTGGCAAAAGGCCGGGCCGCCTAGCATGTAATTGGGGCCGGGCCGGGGGCCTGATAAGCCTTCCCACCGTTGTCGGGCTGGCCCGCAAGACCATAGATATTGGCCGAGATACCAGGATCGCCGGACTTGTACGCCCCAGGAAAGCTGACTGTCTCGGAGACTACCTTGCTGCCAGAGCTGGTGAGGCTGATCTGAGCGCAGGATTGGTAGAATTGTGCCTGGTTGGGCTTGTTGGCTGAGTGCAAAGCCAGAACCTCCACCCGCAGGAGATAGTCGCTGCCAGCAAGGCACGTGGGCAGGTTGAAGTACACCCAGCCCTGATTCTTCATCATGTTGTCCACTCCCCATACCTTGCTGCCGGTGTCGAAGGTATCTTGCCAGATCTTGAACCTATTGAGAATTGTTAGCGGCCGTTTCCGATCGCCCCTATGCGCGAGCCAAACGGGATCCATTCTCTGTTCTTACCATTTCAGCCCATTGATACCAGTCGATGCTGCATTGTCCACCTTTGCCAGGTAGGCCATCACTGGACCCTTGTGTGACTTGGCGATGGGATGATCCGCATCGTTGGGAAACTGTTGGCCGCCGATAACATGCCCCCAATACGCTCCAATCCTGTCGCCGCCCGCAACTTTGATCACGGTCTGGGACTTTGACCCTGGTTGGCCGCAGATCATGTTGCTGTTGTTGACATCCTGGACGGGGTTGTTGTTACTTGGGGCCCTGATTCCTGTGAGCTGCCCCTGGTCTTTTCCATTTACGGAGACTTTCTGTAGTAAGGGTTAGAAAAATATCTCTGGTGAGAGCGTGCAATGGGTATTGCGTACCTGGAAGATGGTATGTGCCTCGACAGCCAGCCCGTAGGCAAGGAGTGACGTAAGGGAGAACTTCATGGTGGCTTGTCAAAGAGGGTAGCTGATATGGATAGTGAGATCAGATTGCCTTGGTGTCGTCTGAATGATGGGATGGTGGTGCGCTCGGCGGCCATATTTATATGCAGACTCGCAGAAAGGCATATTGAGAAAGGCGACGCGTAGGCATTGACCGTTAGACCCAACTGTTCGTCCGAGAACGCACCGAATACCCAAATCCCGGACAGGACAGAACGGCACAGAAATTGTAGATGACTTCCTCCCTGTTCCTATGTGGCAGTGTGACAAATGGGCTGGCGATGGAGTTGAGGGAGCCGGTGCCGAGCGGTGGCTGCATGGTCGGTAGCTGAAAATGGCGGGGCCCCGGACTTCTCGAAAGCCTAGCAATATATTCAGATAGACTGTGGTTTAAATTGCCGTCCATCTCGCGGGAGATGCGATGGAGTGGCGGTGGGAGCTGGCGCCCGCCTACAGCTCAATGCCGTTCCCGCTCCTCAGGCCTTTACTTTAGGCACTATCCCGCCCAGTCACGGGAGTGACCAGGGCGAATGACCTGAACTCACGTCCAAAAAGGGACAATTGGCAAGACGGAATGCCGTCCATATAAGCCGTCCGGGCGAATCAACTCCACGACACTGCAATAGGTGGAGTTGTGATGATGTCGTCGGATCCCGGCAACCCACATAAACGGCCGAGCCAAGGCCATCGGTGCATATTACAACTGTGTATGCCCGACATGTGCAGAGCTTCCCTCCTTGCTGAACAGGGCCAAAGTTAAAGCATCGTGATTGATGGAACTGGATAACCCGGATTTCTTTTCATCGTCAAGAACGATGCGAGCGGGATGGGCGTGCCTTCAAGAGCCAGGCATAACGAAAGTCACGGCAGCCTGCTGATCGCTTGGAAGCGACCTTCCGCAGCATCGCCGCTCGGAGGACGACCGCCCATGTAGGTAATTGAGAGAGAGATGCAATCGAGAAATTCGGCCGAGTTTGGAAGAGCTGGAATAGTCTGGTGAATGAGGGTGACACAAGCGAAGAGGCGCTCCGTGGTGTTGACACTGGTCAGACACTTGGCTCTTCTTTCCTACCACATTACGGTTCTTGACTGCATCGTGAAAGGCCTTCTCAGAATGCAGGAAGGCGTTTCCAACACCCTGAAATGCCAATGTGGAAACAGGTAGACCCTTTCGGAATGGGGGGTGGCCTGCCATGACCAAAGCCATGGATGGCGTGACAGTAAGAAGGCATATTTCACACTGGTTGATGCGACCCGAGCCTTCGCAGGCTGAATTGATACAGCGGGCTTAGCTGCTACCAAAGGCGGAGAGGCCCCTTAGACGAAACTACCGGCCAACAGCGTAAATCGCCAAGCGCCCGATACTCCTCGATCCCTCATGAGTTGGCAAAAATGGGTGAAATTAGTTATCAATTTTTGACACTCGTCAAAAATACAGGAGGAGCCGATGCAGGGTGGATGCAGTTTGGAGGCTCTTTGCATGTAGTTGACAGCCCCAGAGCCCCAGTACTGGCCGTGGCTTGCAGGCTCGGTTAAACGAATAAACCGAGCTTGCGTGCATCAGCCAATCAACAGCCCCCAATTGTCAGGAGCAAAGGCAGAGAAGGTCCGAGCTCTGCTATTCGAGGCGACGACGTTGTCGAGAGGCCCGGTCAACGACAAGCAGCTCAAACCGCCGCCGACGACGCTTGCAATTGCCTCCGCCATTGCCGGACCACAACCGCAGCCATGGCGAGCAAATTGACCCCGTTCCTCATGCGAGCAGCCGTCCGGTCGGCCTGCCGGGTATCGCGGCCGCAGACCCGCGCACTTTCGCTCTCTGCGCAAAGATGGAGCGACACGCTCATGGTGGTGAGTTTTGCCTCCAATTGGGCCGGTCCTGTGCCATTGCATCACCGCAGAGCTCCCGAACTGATGACACACGCCCGTACCAGCACCGCAACACCCCCGACAACAACCCCGACATCCCTTTCAAGTTCACAGCTGCCAACGAGGCCATCATCACCGAGGTCCTCAAGCGGTACCCGCCCCAATACAAGAAGGCGGCTGTGATGCCGCTGCTGGACCTTGGCCAACGGCAGCATGGCTTTACCAGCATCAGCGTCATGAACGAGGTGGCGCGCATTCTCGATATGCCCCCCATGCGTGTCTACGAGGTCGCCTCCTTCTACACTATGTACAACCGGACACCGGTGGGCAAGTTCCATGTCCAAGCTTGCACGACGGTAGGCACTTCCCCCTCTCCTTGCTCTACTAACCCCTTGAATCAACCTACTAACCCCGTTCTCCAGACACCCTGCCAGCTCGGCGGCTGCGGCAGCGACGTCATCGTCAAGGCGATCAAGGAGCAGCTCGGCATCAAGCAAGGCGAGACTACCCCCGATGGCCTCTTTACCTTCATCGAAGTGGAATGCCTTGGCGCATGCGTCAATGCTCCCATGGTGCAGATCAACGACGACTACTACGAGGACTTGACGCCCGAGACCACAAAAGCGCTGCTGACGGCGCTCAAGGAGAGCGTCACGGACGTGGGTAAGGCGGACAAGGTGCCGAAGCCAGGCCCGCTGAGCGGACGGGATACGTGCGAGAACAGTGCCGGTCTCACAAATCTGACAAGTGAGCCGTGGGGTGTTGAGACGACGAGGGAAGACTTGTAGATTACCACCAGACCAGATGGGGGTGCTGGAGAACCTGCTTATAGACGGTGATGTACAAACAAAACACATAAACCGGATATCTGTATGTGACATCGAAAGCTGACAATGATGGGTGATAATACCGATACCGTGATCAGGAGTCCTATTTCGTAACTATTTTCAGTTCATGCATCATACCTTTTCAGTACCCAGAACCGAACCTAAACCGGGATATTCACAGCGCGTTGTACTATTAGCACGACTCCCTCGTTCAACCTGGGATATAAGCATACAGCCATTGCGCCTGCTCGACAGCACGAGAACTAATCCATACCCATCAACCCAGTCTGAAAATCCAGCCATCTCCCAGCCGATTATTCCCCTCATCTAAACCTCCCCAAATGACGATTCCATTCTCCTCCAAATCACCCATCGTCGCACTCGCAAACCACCCCCTTGCCCCGGGCCCATCGAGCGATGCATCATTCTCATCATCGTACGGACCAGCCTCAACGCGCGCCCACCGCCCCTCACCTGTCTTCCTCCGCACGGCATTCATCACCGAATTGGCCAAGCTCGCAGCCGACATTCCCTGGGGTGGGACTTGGAACGCCCAGACATCATCTAAAAATTTACCCGCCGTCTCATGACCACCACCCGAGGACTCCCGCTCGCCAAGCATGAGCACAAGGTGCTCGCGACCCCCGCCAACAGTGACAGCCTCAAGACGAGCAACGCTGCGCGGTGCCGGCCATGGGTCTTCTTGCTTCTCACCCTCCGTGAGCGGGGCCTCAGCTGGGTCAGACTCCTTATACCCAACGTCCTCTTGTTTAGTCTGTAGTAGGGATTGCCACTCGCCGCGAGCAACGAGGCTGACTTCCCCGGCGGAGAAGCCGTCGTCGAAGCGGTCAACGCCCAGCTCAAGGACGTCAAGGCGGCCGCCTTCGGTGGACGTACCGTTGAACCCACCAAAGCGATAGAGCTTCCCGCGCGCAAGAGCAAGGGCAGCGCCGCCGCGGGGGGCGCCGGGGGCGTCGGGGAACCGCTGCCATGTGCGGCTGTGGATGTCAAAGGCCCAGACGTCGGAGGCGCGGGTATCGGGGGTAGAAAGGCAGCCGCCGTGGATGACGAGGGTGCCGAAGCCGGCGACATCCGGGTCAACCGCCCGTGCGGCGACATTTCCTACGATGGGGCGCTGCGGTGTGCCCACTTCGTCGGAGTCGCCGAGCACCCACTCCTTCCATGTGTCGGCGCGTGTGATGGGCTTGGGGTGGTGCTGCGCAAGGTTGAAGTCGCTGGGCTTGGCTGTTGCAATAGCGGAATGGTAGCTTCGTGCGGCGGGGATAGATGGGGAGGGTGAGACAGCGGCGGTGGCAGGAATGATTGGATCAAGGTAGGACCAATACCGGCTTTTCGTGTCGAAGACCCAAACGCGGCCGCCCTCGTCAATGGCTGACATGTCTGGGCCGCCACGGCCGCCAAAAAGAAAGATCCGATGGCCGATAGAAGCGGTAGCGTGGCCGACGCGGGGGGATGGGACAGACGGAAGGGGAGATGGGGGCTCATTGGCGTTCCCGTTGTCAGAGATGGTAGCTTCAGTGTCCTCGATCTCGATCTTGATCTCCGGGCCCGGGGGAGGGGTCGGGGCGGACTCCTTGGGCGCAGGTGATGCCTTGATCGTATAGTAGTCAGCTGGAGCACCGCTGGACGGCAGCGCCACAACGTGCATATCGTTGTCGACTGGCTTGCGAGCGCCGGTGCTCTCGCCGCCAAAGATGTAGACATTTCCGGCCACGATGTTGAGCGAGTGTGAGGATCGTGGCAGTGGGGGCAGTCCACTGATCTTCTCCCAGGTGCCTTTCATTCCATGTGCGCCGTGCTGATGGCCATGGCCGTGGTGAGTGCCGCCGAGATGGAGCGATTGGATCGATGGGAGGGATTGCGGGATCGAGTTGAAGAGGTCTGTCGTTCGACGCTTCAGCAGCTTGAAGGAATCCATAGCTTTGGTAGGTTCTGGACGACCAGACTGGGGGCAATTTGTTTGCGGAGACTGTTGTACAGATCGCGCGTCTTGTCCCTCCGCTGTTGTCTAGTAAAAAGCGATGGCTCTACGGATAGTATAGAGCTGAGTATAAGTAGTGTTCTGCTGACAAGGGCACACTAATTGTAGAACCTCGCTGGCCAAGAAGAGGTTTGATTCTACGTATGCGAGGAGGATGGAAGGAATCAATTTCCGAGATGGAACAGGCGGAACAATGACACCTGATCTTGTCGTTGGTTGCTTACTTCCCTGCAGGTGAAGTACAAGTGGAGGCGAAGGGAATGGCTGCATGCTGCGCCTGGAACTATTGCGTCACAACATATGAGCGCGAGGGTGCGGGGTTCATTGGTCACCCCACGCCACCACCATTCTCTACACTCCTGAGATATTGACAGAAAATACTCCATACATTGCAACGCTATCGCTTGCCACTCAAATGTCCGCTATGTGTATTATCGCATGGCCAGGATGGCCAAAACTAACAGCGCATTAAAATCAACGAACGCCATGACCACGGGCGCCCAGATACCCAATCTTTTGTCTGTAAAATAAAAGCACGTCTTCATGAAGTAGCAAAAACCACAGCTCGAGCATCACAGATCCCGATGTAGTGACATAAAACAGGACGTGATTTCCACCAAGCTCAGCCCACTTGGTACCCGTTGGCGCCTTGTCCAATGCTTGCACGGCAGTTGCGCCAAATCGATAACAGGGACCAAAGAATACCGGTGATATACAAGGATTCGATCCTGCCGCGCCGTGTTCTGTGATATCGCGGCGTGGAGTATCGTAATCTAGCGCCTGGCAATACAGCACATGATTCCAGTGCGGCCGAGGAACCACAGGAAGCCGATAAATCGTACGACCGAAAGGGCTGCCGTTGCGTACAGCAAGAATCTGAAGAACCCAGCTGTTCTGTCGCTGGTTTTTTGCTGCGAAGGTGTTAGCATAGTTACCACGATGTAAATCAGCATATTACTTACCCCAATTCCAAATGAGTTGAAGTTGTCACTGGTGATAACAACAGCCAAGAGGCAGTTCGAGAACAGCCACGAAATGACAAGCATGGTTCGGAATGTCTTGTAAGAATCTTCGAGATCCTTGGGCTCAGCCTCCTCTGTCTCCTTGTATGGGGCGAGAGCTCTTCGAACAGTCTGCTCAAACATTTGATCGATATCTTCCTGCGGCTTCTCAATTTCTTCCACCACAGTCTCGTTCTTTTCGCCCTTGCTGACAGTTGCCGAGGGCAGAGAGTCGTTCTTGTCCGATCCCTTGGTACCCCAGGATACATCGTGCCAGTTGTTGAAGGCGTAGACCATGAGAATGTTGATGTATGTCGACATGAGCAACATGTAGAAAGGGAATGAGTGGAACATGTGCCAAGGGTCCATGTACATGAACGAGGCGACATAATAGAGTCCGTAGATGGTGACGAGAGCAACAAGAATGACGCCCGCCGCACTTGTCCCGCCCAGCAACTGCTTGACAGCATCTCCGGCATTTTCGAATTGCAGCTGGTCGCCAAGAGGTTTCGAGAAAGCCTGGGCCACGAGGTATCCTGAGAGAATCAACACGTAGAGCTGTACAAGCGAGAAGACGACGTATGACGTGATATAAGTGTACTTGGATCCTTTGGGCCGATTACCGAGAGCGAGAATAAACTGCAAGATGACGAATGCAAGGTACAGATATTTGAGAACCGCGTTAAACAAGGGCGTGACAGAGTCGCCAAACGGCCATCCATGGTGTTCTTCGGATGTGGGAGACGATGTGACCGGGGTGCCGACGAGATCCATGATGACAGTGGTGGTGAGCCAGTAAGAGGCCAGGGAGAACCAGGTGAAGATGACGTTGAGAATGTTGTAGATTAGCTGAATGTGGAAGAAGAACATGCGAATGATGTTGTGCCCGCTCTTGTACATACGGCCGAAGTGCATCAGCGAGTAGATACTGGCGGCGAAGGAGCCGTTGAGCCAACGACGACGTTGGCTGATGAACTCTGCCGCACCCTCCGGTACATCGGTTTCGCCCTTGGCAGCCTTGATATAGCTCAGATGCCACTTCTGACCCGCCTTGGCGACCAGCTCGAAGCAAAGAATACGATCCTCAGCCAAGAACATGTTCTTCTTGAAGATGTTCATTCCCTCGATACCCTTCTTGCCAAGGATCTTGGACAGAGTATGGTCACCGTGGAAATATTGTTCCAAGGGTCGGCCCATGATCGCTCGGAAGCGATACGCAGAAAACGCGCCGGGTAGCACACTGACATATCCGAAAGCACTCTCCAGCGGCTTGTCTAGAATATTGGAGATTTTGTACTCAAAATTTTGCACGGCAACCAGAGGGTTGAGGAGCTTTTTGCCACCCTTTCCGAGCATGGCATGGATTTCACCGCAGGCGCCGCCGAGGTCTTTGTCATTGTAGAAGCCTTCCCATAGCGCAAGCAGAGACTTGGGGCTAGGCTTGGTACCGGCGTCGAGCAAAATGCACACCTCAGGGTTGAGAATGCGCCCAAAGGCGTTGAAGAGCCAGCGATGGGAGTTGATCTTCTTGCTGTTCTTCTGCTTGAGGCAGAAGATGAACTGCACTGGGGGCAGTGTCTGCGGGTTGTCATCAACGGGTCGGATGAGCTGTTGGCCTGGTGTTACTGAAAGCTGGGTTGTGTATTCAAAAATGTGGGCGACCGTCTCGTTGCCGTCGACATCCTTCTTCACCACACCATCCTGGAAAACACCGATCGTGGCCAGCACGTCCAGCACGTTCTTGTCCGTTTTGTCGATACCGTCAAAAACCAGGCAGACGACAATCTTCTGCCATGCCGGGCCGCCCTTGTTCCAGAAGGAGGACTTCTTCAGGTTCACAATATCCCGGATGTTCTGCATGACGCCATGCAGTGTTCTGGAAAGCAGGACCTTGTCCTCGTTGTAATAGGTGATGGCGATTAAAAGCTCTGTGTGGCGGTTGTACATCCGAGGACGCAGATCGTAACCGTTCTTGAGGGTAAAGTCATTGGGGTCGCAGGTAGCTGCCGTGTAGCGCATCTTGACGAACTCCTCGTTGCTACCCTCGGCGTTCCTGTACTGCGCCTGAACAGCGTTGCGGATAGCACTGGGGACCGGGTAGTCAATGCTCAGGACAGATCCCTGGATGAGCTTGACCTTTCTGGTCGCATAGCGCTTGAGCCCGCCAGCGGGTGCGGCCATGGGGTTCTGGCGCTGAACCCATCCTTCGTCAGTATCGGCTGCTCCCATATTGTATCCCGGATCCGCGGAGAAACCTGTCGAGTAATTCGCCGTGGCACCACCGTTATACTCGGAGCCGAATTGCGGTGCGGGAGCATTAGCAGCAACACCGACCCGCGTAGTACCGGCATTAGGCGCATAAGACTCGGACAAGCTATATGCTGATGTTGGGCGGAAGGGAGGTGTGTTGGTTCCAAGATGATGTTGGTCGGTCTCGTACGGCAATTGGTTTTGGTTGAGCAGTGCAGCCTGTGCCTCGTCATGTTCGTGCTAGAAGCAAATCTAGGTTAGTCGGTGGTCGT
>Ga0247760_1000403_pt1 | contig 47795 bp, 56 predicted proteins | sample UWRJL171409R4_FD_179936 | JGI IMG/M metagenome (GOLD analysis project Ga0247760, IMG submission 179936) | Plant litter microbial communities from Arlington Agricultural Research Station in Wisconsin, United States - UWRJ-L171-409R-4 | ecosystem: Environmental > Terrestrial > Plant litter >...
GGGGTGAGGGCTGAAAGTAGGGTTTATTGGGAGCTTCCACAGCATACCGCAAAACAATGCGTCCCGACTGCTGTGATACCACAGTATGAATCACCCTTCTGCCTCGATCTCATAGCTGTTGGACTTATGCTTGGGCTGAAATTTGAATTCGGCAGGAGCCGGGCCCAAGAACATTTCGCTGTATCACGTTAGCGACAATTGCACCTCGATAGCCAGCGCCATGCATCAAGAGCTTACCTGATCTTAATCCAGTCCTTATAATCCTTACTCGCAAGGAGAGTTTCCAGATCGTCTCGTCCACGATACGCAGGCGGTCGCTCGTTAAGATTCGGAGGTAGATGTTCCAGAAGGCCGATGGGAACGTAGCGGTTGAAGAAGCTGAGAAATTCGAGCATGAAGCGTCTCGTGTAGTTCAGGCCCAGCTCGTCAGATCCCCAAGCTTCCATTCCATAGCGCGCAAACTTTTCGATGTACGTCAACCGCTCCGAGGCCGACTTGTCCAGATACTGCCCCTTCTCAATCTCCTCAAAGATCCACGGCTTCACAAGCGCGCCTCGGCCGATCATGACAGTGTCTACCTTGGCATTGTCGACATGGTCGAAGTAGTCAACATGCGAGTAGCAATCGCCGTTGCCCAGGAAGTACATCTTCCCACCATTCGGCAGGCTGTTTTCTTCCATCTCACGAATGGTGTCTGTCAGACTGTCCTTCGTTGCGTTGTATTGTTTGATCGTGGCCGCGCACTCGGCAATGTAGCTCCAGTCTGCAGCCCTGGTATACCGTTGCTGACGCGTCCTGCCGTGCAATGTAACAGCCGCGCAACCGGGAGCACCCTGTTGGTCACGCATTTCTGGGCCACCGAGGGAGAGTCTCTCGATAAGCTTCTGCGCGGTGAGCTTGTCATCCCGAACCCCCATCCTAATCTTTGCCGTGATCGGCACATCCCCCGAGACCGCATTCATGCCTCTGATCATCCTCTCGAGTTTGGACGGCGTGTCCAAAAGGGCCGATCCGGCACCTGTCTTGAAGACCATATCAATGGGACATCCGCAATTGACATCGATAAGTCGCACATGAGGAAGAAAACGGGTTAATGCCTCGGTCGTTTTGATGGCAATCCATGGCGCGTTGGCGGTGATTTGCACGCCGAATTTGAGGTCCTTTGAGTTGTCGTATCCTCTCTCCACGGGCCCGCCTGGATTGAAACGGGGAGGTGTGATTTCATTTTCGTGAGCTCTCATCAAAGTCCAGTCGGCCTTTTGTCCCTGGAGTACCGGGAGCCCAAGAGCCATCTCCGAATATGTGATCTCAGCGCCCAATTCCACACATAGCCGGCGGAACGGAAGATTTCCCTGAGTCGTCAAAGGTGCTAGAGCTGGTGTCTCTCGGCCAAAGTAGATTCTCCTCTTCTCTGATGGCTTGAGAGGAGGCTCAACATACTGGGCGCGGTAGTCCCTGGCTTCGTCGACATCGTCCTTTAGTCTGTGATGGTGAACGCGATAAAGCTCGGTATCTTTGGCAAGCCATTCTAGGTACTTGTCTGACTTTTCGAAGTTTACTCTCTTCCTTGAAAGATCAAGCTTGATGCCGGGAGGGACGTCGTTGACTACCCCAATACGCTTTTCTTCGGGCTCATCGCTCCCAGCTGAGGACTTGTCGGAATCGCCGATGAGAACGAGCTCTTTGCGGCCGTCCTCATGCTCGATTTCCTTCATGTGGCTGGAGAGAAACAGGCAGCGCCAGCCCGAGGAACATCTGCCGTGCTGCTCAAAGACGGGACACTTGCCACCGAATACCTCAACATCGGCGCGCCGACCTTCCTTCAAGTACTTACGGAGGTCGTGGAGAGCATTGCACCGCTCTCCTTTGTTGCAGGGCCGAGGAGAGAACTCGGGTGTCCAAGCAACCGAATTGCACAATCGGATAGTATCCGAAAATACACCAAACGATCTCTCTTTGTTTTGACCCTGTTGCTTCTTCCGCTTTCCGCCCTTCGCGCCTTTTTGATGGCCATCGCGAGGGTCAGGAGCTGTCCTGCCCTCAGCGGCATCATCATCAACCGGCTCCGCGACGGGGACCCGATCTACCTGACCTGGGGCGGTGATAAGGTACCTGTTATTACCGTTAGCTAATAAAAAAAAATCTGAAGTTCCAGCGGGCGGCATTACTCCTTCTTAATTCTGGCGAAGCCTTTCATTCTTGGGTCATCACGAGAGTCGCTCTCAGCTACCGGAGGCGCAACATCGAGCTTAACCCGCTTAGAGGCAGGCTCTTCACCTGTGACGCCATCCTCGGGTCGCTCTCTGGTTTCTAGAGAAACCATTGTGATTCTTGATTCTGTGCGAAGACGACCAGTGGCTCTTGAGGTGGTGAGCTGAGGGGTGGAATTTCAGTGTTGTTCAACGATGTGGGGCATCTTTTGTGCCTTGCTTGCAGCTGAGATCTTCGGCCGGCCCCACAGCGGGGCAGAGGAACCCGGATTTCGGGGCGTGTCTGCCGTGGACCGTGTGATGTGTGAAGGCAGGGCCGAGGAAAGGTAGCGAAATAGTAATTGGGTATGAAAGAAGAGCTCGGGTTCATGGTCAGCGTAAAGGACCCGGACACCTCATGAAGTGTTACGGGTCTTGCTGCTGAATTCCTCTCCGTGCGAAGACTAATCGTTCGCTTCGCCACACGGAGCTGAGAGCATGGTTCCTCACAAATCCCCAGATAACAAGTCTAGCCTCCAGGTACTCCTGAACCGGGGCTTCGATGAAAGTGCTTCTGTACATCGCAGCTCGAAACGCCCATCTCACCTTCATTTTCTTAGATCCCGTCCACTTTTGTATGCATCACTTTTCTAAAGTTTACTCTGCTGAATACTCGGCCAATGGCTGACCGCCATTTGCTTTTTGCCGGAGCCTTCATTCATCCTCTCTCAAAAAGAAGATGACGTCCGGCTGATTCAAGGGCTGACGTCGGATCTTCCAAGTTCTGTGTCTAAGGGGTAGTTTACCGAGAATTGCTCCCCGAGACGACCAAGACGGCCAGTCCAGTCCTCTGGGCAGCCTCGCTGGATTTGAACAGATCGCAACCAACGCGGCATGTGAGGAAATTACAGGGCACACCTGATCGAAGGTACCGAATTCCGGGATACGACCTGCCATGTGCCAGCAGATCAGACACCTTCGCTTTCCAGGTTGCGCTCAGGCAATCACCCAGTTGTTTCAACTGTGTCGTAGGACGCACCCTGAAAGAGCCTGGACAGGAACGAGGCACGCTGATCGCATTCTGCCTCGGGAACAGTCTGGAGTCTTACAATTGAGCTGTCAGCTGAATTGGCCGTTTCCTTACCATCCCGTCTTGCGGTTCGAGCCCGCTGACCAAGAGTCGCGCGCCCGGGCTCGTCCGCTCTTGGCAGTGCCTAGACGGATTTTGTCACATAGGATTTCGAAATTTTCTGCAATTTAAAGTGCTTCTCTGGTGTCAGTTTCGTCTTTGGAGCTCTGATAGTAATCAGGAAGCCCATCTTGAGGTACCTGGTGGATGCTTCCTTTGACGGGATAATGATGTGGGGGGAAGGGGCGCGGGGTGTGACGCGCTGCAATAACATTGGAGGAGACCCGGCTGGCGTGTTGCAGGTTCTGTAGCCGCAAAAGCTGGGGCTGACATCTGCTGGATTGAAGGTTTCCCCCGGAAACACGACTTGCCCTGGGACTGGCGAGCAACAAACCTCCATATTCATTCCTTTTTTCTCTTTTGATTTTCAGCCCGTTCTCTATTTCCATTCCATCCGGCCTTGTTGCAATCCAATATCCCCCTGCGCCCCCTTTCCTGACCGCTACAGGGACACGAATTGAACATTTTGGCACCTTCCCCTCTCGACTCGCCCGTCCTGCTCTTCTTGACGTCTGAGACATGATCATACGACCCCACAATGGCTGACCAGGCCAACGCCAGAGGAGGAGGTCCGGGAATCCTGGGACGGGATCGGGCGCCGTCGTCGCCGTCAAAGTCAAAGGTTGTGCGCTCTCAGCGGATAGCCCCGGCCCAATCGCCCACCGACACGCGGCCACCGGCGGACCACTTCGACGAAGCCAGCGAAGCCCTGGACCGCGCCCCTCCGATACCGCGCTCCCACACCCCGGGCCACCTCTCGAGCAAGTCCCAGGACCGCCGGCGCAAGCCCTCTGAGCTTTCTATCAGACAGCGGTCGCAGTCCTCGGCTGCTGTGGCCTCTGCGCCCGCCTCAGCTACACTGTCGGCCACTCTGTCGGCGTCACAGGCCTCTTTCGCTACCTCCAAGACCACCACACCCACTTCAGCGCGTCACGCGAGCAGCACCGCCGAAAATGGGGACCTAGCCATGAGTGGGCTTATCACACGGGAGCGGCAAGACTCTTCGGCGGGAAGCGGCAAGGAGACGGGGAGCGGGAGTAACGCGCGGAAGCCAACAGCGCTGCGCTCGACCTCAGCCATAGCGTCCCGGCCAGGGACCACTGCTCCCGCTCTCGCCCGCGTGGGCACCGGCCGTGGCGCTCCGGCACGCGGCGCGGCCATCCACACAGCGTTCCCACCGCTCGCTGACCCAGCAACAGCACCAGACGTACCGGCCGCCCCCTCTTCGGGCATGTACTGGAGCCGAGCGCCGGTGTCTGGATCGGCGCACACAGCATTGCGCGCGCACACGACAACGCTGGTCGGCTCCAATGTCTTTGTCTTTGGCGGGTGTGACTCGCGTGCCTGCTTCAACGAGCTCTACGTCCTCGATGCTGACTCTTTCTACTGGTCGACGCCGCACGTCGTTGGCGATACGCCCGTCCCACTGCGCGCCATGACATGCACTGCGGTAGGCAAAAAGCTTGTCATCTTCGGCGGCGGCGATGGGCCCGCTTACTATAACGACGTCTACGTGCTGGACACGGTCAACTTCCGCTGGTCACGCCCGCGGATACTGGGTGATATGATGCCGTCTAAGCGGCGCGCTCACACGGCCTGTCTGTACAAGAACGGAATTTACGTTTTTGGCGGCGGTGACGGCGTTCGCGCGCTCAACGACATCTGGAGATTGGATGTTAGCGACATAAACAAGATGTCCTGGAAGCTGATATCCGGGCCATCTTCTGCCGAGCGGTCACCTGGCGGCAAGGAGCTAGTGCCCAAGGCACGTGGATACCACACCGCAAACATGGTAGGCAGCAAGCTGATCATCTACGGCGGCTCGGACGGTGGTGAGTGCTTCAACGACGTGTGGGTGTACGACGTCGACACACACGTATGGAAGGCGGTCAGCATTCCGGTCACATTTCGTCGCCTTTCACACACGGCCACCATCGTCGGTTCATATCTCTTCGTTGTTGGCGGCCACGACGGAAACGAATACTCCAACGATGTCTTACTGCTCAACCTGGTCACCATGTCCTGGGACAAACGCAAGGTATACGGCCTCCCGCCTAGTGGGCGCGGATACCACGGCGCCGTATTGTACGATAGTCGACTGCTGATGATTGGCGGCTTTGACGGGAGCGAAGTCTTTGGGGACGTTTGGGTTTTGGAGCTGGCCGTTCATGCATACTACTCGCAGATCAGCCATTTCACGATTGAGGTTTAGGATAGTGTGGAGACGCGTTGTTTGATGAAAGTTATCATGTCCTTCATGAAACGCCTTAGATGGGGAGAGCCAGAGCAAAGCATTTTCTTGCACACACTGGCAAGAAATTGGCGTACGTCGGGAAATTTTATTACCAAAAGGATGGTAGCGGCTTTGATAGGGGTTTGGGGCGGGGGATGATGTGAGGACGTTCTTTCCCATATACAGGTATACGCTGTTATGTTTTAGGCATCTATGAGTTATGACGCTCTATAATATGAACGAGCCAGTTCAACGTCATTGCTCAGGACCAGTCGCATTCGTGCCATTATTCTATGATTGAACGGACAAATCAACTGACATGTCCGTCTGCCTAAATACTCTTATAAAAACTTGACCCCCCTTAAACGCCTAACGATGCCAATTTTGAGAACCCGCCATGCGAAATTATTCAGAAACAACCCCCAGTAGAGTTGAGAGCACCGCACTTGAGCTTTGTCGCCAACAGGGAAGGTTATTGAGAAAGCCCGAAGTTAGGAAATAGGAGCCTGCTTCTTCTTCTCGGCTTCCAGGACAGCCTCGCGAGTGTGCTTCTTTTCCTCTATCCTCTTCTCTTCCGCCTCAACCATATCTGGGATATCTGTTAGCTTCACTCCAAGTTTAGTATTTGTGGCATCGGTATCTTACCCTTCCACAGGTTCTGACCCTCGTAATCCTCCTTCTCGATCCTCTTCTCGATCAGATGCTTGTGCTCGGGGTCCTTGGGGTCAATCACGAGCACGGTCTCCCATCGGCCCTTGCCGCTCTTCGCATCAGCCGTCTCCAATGCGGCCGTGGCAATCAGCACAGCCAGCGTCAGGCCCTGAGCATACACACGTGCCTGCACGAGTTTCTGGCTGGTGCTGATGTACTTATTTTTACCAACCATCGCCAGCGCAAGACCCATGGAGGCAATCCAACTGGTGAAGACGATGCTATAGCGGTTCTCGCGACCCCAGTCCGCGACTCTCTTTTCTGCGCTCTCGCCCCTGCGGATCTCGTCGTGGGCGCGTTGCGACGCGTCCATGTACATATTCATCGGGTCGCGTGCGCGCTGGAACTTGACGCTGTAGTTCTCGGCCGTGATGATGGCGCCGAACGTGCCGATCGAGGTGACGAGGAACGTCCGGAAGGGAATGGTGAGCGAGCGGAATCCCGGATACCGCCGCGAGGCCGCGAAGACGCCGAGCATACCGGCCGCGAGGCCGATGGAGCCGCCGACAAGGCCGCCCTTGAGGACGACGCTGTAGTGCGCATCCTCCTCTTCCTTGCTGATGACTTTCATGGTTGCTGATGCTGGTTTGTTGCGGCTGCTCTCGACCCTGCTGCGATGAAGTTGTCTGATGAGCTCGGCGCTCTTGTGTTGGAACGATGCTTATACGGACGGTGCGGATTTGTCGCCTTGTCAGCAACCCTTTCCCTGTGGTATGATTAATTTATCGTATGACTGTAACCCTTTTGAAGGTGGGGCTTCTGTCAGGTCGCGTTGGAAGGAGGTGGGGCTGTTGAAAGTAGCGCAGTTTACTTTTTTTGATGATATATCAAGGCAAAAGCAGTTTGTATGGTGTCTATCGGAGCGTGGTTGTAAGCTGTTATATGACAGCGTCGCGTTGTCAATTGATTCCGATTTGTTTTCTCAATTGAGCCCCGAGGAAATACGTCAACGTTAAAAATGCATGATGCAATCAGCATCCCTGGAACAAGGCTGGGGTGGCACATCCCGAGAGATTCCCGTGAGCCAATCAGCCGCTGGGTGAACGACTCGCATGCTTAGGTAAGCCCGTGTCGGGCAATTCCGGCCCCGACCAACAGCTGACAGACCCATTCTCGCCATTCGCTTGGATTTCGGCAACAGGAAGTCCAACTCTGTCAGCACATTATTCCGACATCAACATTTCATACAGAACCCAGACAGGTGATATTGGGCGCGAGCCTAACTCCGCGGCCCCTTTCAGATCCGAGTATGTCATCCCCTCCGGGCAGTCCATCAACCGACGCGGAGAATCCAAATTTCCAAATTTGTTCGAAATTGGGAAGGCGTGGGCCAAAAGAAAGGGTACCATTAGGCAGTGCGCAAGATGCCTTCGTACTGATAAAATCGTCCATGGTTTTGGTTATGGTAGGCCATCTCCCATTCCGAAAAGGCATTCCCCTATTCTGTCAAGGCCTTGCTGCATCCTGAAAAGGCCGTTCATGATGCCGTTAAAGCCTGTAACTGGCATGCCCAGGCCTTACTATTGACTGCGATAGGGCATTTTCGCACGCAGAAGGGGTACACTTTTCCTTTGGCTAAAGACTCCATCGACGACTCGGCGTCCCCTTGACACATGAGAAGCAGTTACACTCTCTGAATCTTTTGGGCTATTATTGTACGACACGCCAGTTTCCGGCTCCCTCGGCCGTTACCTTTGATCGAAACGGAAACATGAAAGGGGCGATCGTGAAAACGGAGCGCGAAACATGAGTCCATTGCCCGTCACCCGGGCATCCGGCCGCAGTTTCTGACAAATGGATTGGACCCAAATCCACCAAGCTGACAGGTGTCTGGATACATCTCAACACGCGCTCTTATGTCTTGTGGAGTTGAGAAGTTGGCGATTCAGTTGCTTCTGTCCCCTGGCCCAATCACATTTTATGCGTTCAGGGTGAGGGGTGTTTTGAGGGGCACTGGCTTGAGATTCGCGGGGTTCAGCATGCCTCCAATCAATCCTCACCGCCTGGGCATTTCACATTTCAGCCTCCAGGAGGTTCACAGCGGTGGCTTCCGTAAGAATTGGCCAGAACAATTCTGGAAGGGTGGCGCTCAGACGCTTCTAAATCAGGGACTCCTCTCAGCCATTCAAGGGTCGCCCGTCTTGCCGGGATGGTTTCCGACAGGGACCGGGGACACCTGGGTGTTCGGCTGCCATCACCGACTCAATCACACGCAAATACAACTCAACCATCCAATATTGCACACCGCCATCGTTGGACGCGGCAGAAAGGTAGGAGAACTACGGGCTGTCTGGCCGCTTTGTGGTTGCCAACCAGGCGCTCAATATTGCGGTATTGTTCTCGCCTGTACAGACTGCCTGCCAGCAACCTCTGAATATGTCAATCCTTACCTATGGTTCACCATGCTTCCTCACTCTTTGGGGTTCAGATGAACAAACAGTTGAGCACACGCCCTACCGATGACCCGCTTACCGAAGCCCTGCACAGTGCGGGCGTCGGGGGCTTTCTCTCGATGAAAACAGCTGCACTTTGTTTCTCCACGTGAATCCCCTGCGTTTGACAATATGGAGAATGTACGGGGTCTGTATTTCGCGACTCCTGCGAAGCCCAGCGATGTCGACACATCGCTTCCATTGGGGTTCCACCGGTGGATAGACCGTTGTTAGCCCCCGACCTCATCCACTCCGTGGGTGCCGGAGCAGCCATGAGCGTTGACATCCACAAGCCAAGGCCCCGACTGGAGTCCGGCGAGACAATCGCACATGCCCTAGAGATTCAGCCAGGGAATGACGGATTGCTGAAGCCGGCACTTGTTCAATGCTGAGTCTAACAAATGCGGGCCGACACTGTCCTAGGTCTGATAAGCTGATAACATGCCAGGGCATATGCATGATGCCGTTCTCCGTTGGATACGTCAGGAGCATGATCGAGATGCATGCAGATGGCCTAAAAACCCCCGTGAGATGTCGACGACATCCCGCAGCATAGAAGTGGGCGCGTTCGGTGGGTGGACGATTATCTTGCATATTGAGGTTGTAGTCCCATATGGACGAGGTTGGAGAGCTCGTCCAAAGACCCTCTTCTCCGTCGATCACCACTGGGCTTGACAGAATCTGAGAACTGCTCTGGAGATCCTCGTGTCGAGAACAGGGACGTCACACAACAGGATGATCTGCGCACTCGTCACCAAGAGATTGGCATGGCGTTCCCAATGCTGGGTCGTGCACGTGGTGAAATAAATCAGTCGACGTACGAAATACTGTTCTTAATTTTCACAGGTCTGGAAGCGGTAGACTGATCTGTTCTACCGCGTGGTGCGGTAGCGGTGAGACGACCATCAAATCCGCGATGTCCGCCAGTGGGAAGAGTTGTTTTGCTGCTGATGATGAGCCAGTGTCTGATTTAGAGAGCGGCGGGGACAACGCCTGTCGCTACCGCTCAATGCCCATCGGCTGCCGCGTCGAATTACGGCGGCAGCGGAATCCAAGGCCAACCAGACCGTTGTGGAGCAAAAGCCGAGGTCCTAACACGCGAGAGGCGCCACTTGCAGGGGTCCCATGGCACTTGTGCCGCCAGCGGGAAACGCGAGCAAAGCGGGTCTTCAGCTTTCCTTCCCATGTGGGCTCAATTCGCTCGAGTGTCAAAGTGGGGCTCGGTGGGATGTCAGTTCAGAGGCGAGCCGGGACACAGTGCGGAGAGGAACGGATATCCCGCGTGTTAGTTTTGGTGGCTAATAAGCGTGCCTAGCTGGTGTGATGGGATCCCCAAGGGCTAGAAGAACGAGGTGCAAGCAATAGGGATTGGATGCCGTCGGCCGCGGGGGGATGGATGGTAAGGTGAATCATACTCGCATAATAAAGGGGAGGGGATAGCTCAACCTCATGCTGCGGGTGTGCCAGTTCGTTGGACTCGGACACACGCAGTGCACCTAACGGGTGAGAATTTGGGGCTCTGAGTCAGTCGCCGTGGACATCGGATGCGCAGGGAACGGATGCTGTCGGCAATCTACCGAGAGCCGCGGCCGCGGTGGCGTTCACACAAGGTGATGGGGAGATATGTTGCTCGCGACTTAATACCAGGGATGTGGCCCGAAGAGAAGGTATTCCCGGAAGGGAACGAGGCGACCAGCCTGACTCTGGCTGCTCCGCAAATTTGGAACCGAAGCACTCGAGGGGCTTCCCACCAAAATAAACGCGTGGGGAAAGTCTCGGGTGCAGGACGTTGAGTATGGCGCGTGATATATGGTTCAAAGCACCTGGGACTAGCCGCGGAAGCATGATACTATGTCGCACCATACATGCCGGCAAGACGAGAGGAGCGAGAGTACCCACGTCAAAATCACCGTTCAGTGATGAGGAAGTGATCAGACGAATCGTCCGTCGGGCAGAAGCCAAGGGCTCGATTTGCATGAGAGGGGGACAGGGAGGCAGAACACAGTGTCACTCCCCAGGCCCACCGTGCGCCAACTAGCTCAGGGCCTAAACCTGGTAACCTCTATGCTCGACATCAGTGTTGATGAGGCAGGAGCAGTGGCGAGCATGCCTGCAGTTGCTTGCAAGCGTAGCAACACTACCTAGATACAGTGAGGAATTGCTGGGACGGGATATTGGATGCCCAGCGATTAGGAACTGGCTGCTTGACATATCTTGTGCGCGCGCCCACCACACCTGTTGGACCGCAAGTCCCGAAACTCGATCGGTTCATGCCGCCAACCTTATGGAAATACCTTGAGTGTATCTGCCTATTTTCGCTTTTTTACGGCCTTCCCACCCAGCCGCCACGCTCTCGCCCTCCTTGGCCTGTTGTCCTTAAGCGGCGTTGAATTACTGGTCGTGTGCGACGCTGCGCGTCACTCAACCAGGACCCGAATTCGAGGGCACCGAGTCACCGAGCCACCGCCGTCGCCTCGTGGTCGCCGCCCATCAAACACATCCCGGTCCGTCTTGGCTCCCAAACCCACACCCAGGGTCGCCGCGATAGTTCCAAACTGCATTGCCTGCCAGGCAAGAAGTGGCAGAGTATCCCGACAAGCCGCCAGGTGAGAGCGTAGCGGGCTCGAGTCTGGGCAGACACAGAACCTTGTTGGTGTGTTGAAAACAGTTGAAGGCTGCGTTACTTTCGAAGGGTCTGGTTCTTCTCAGGATTCCCTGGTTCACCACTAGCCCAGGACTCTTGTGCCACCCCTGCCCCAAGTGGAACACTGCCGTTATAACGCCTTGGCTTGAAATTAATCCACCGGCTTCACACCGCAGCGCAATTCGCGACCACTCCCGTCACTGCACTGGGGGAAAGCTGGGCGCCCCGTGAAGGCGACAAGGACATATCACTGGCGGTAGCCAGACCCTATTTCCCTTTCCCCGTTCTTCCTGCAAGTTGCATGTTCGCTGCTATCCACGAGCAATCCACAGTGGCTCCTTCTGTCATGCGGCGCTCCCTGAACTGGTTTAATACACGACCAACTGCAAGCCCCGAGGCTGCGGAGCCCAGCGCCGTTGGGACCATTGGCAACGGCCCTGGAAATAATAATTGTTATCGCGCATCGCCTTCTGCCCAGGACCGCCGCTCACCCGCCGCCGCCAATTCGCCCTCCTCCCTCCATCACTCATCCCGCTCCCCGTCCCTAACACCGCAGCCGGCGACGCCCAGCTCGCCTATCTTCGGTCGCTCCAATCTCTCCAAGCTCGTCGCTCCAAAGTCGATTGATCTACCTGCGTCTGAGTGGGATTCTGCGTCCGCATCGCCGACTGCGCGCAATCAGAGCGCACTTGTCATCGAAGACGACCTCGATCTCTTCGCCGACCCCGACCCCAAGCGCGGTCGCTATAACCCGTCCCCGCACGGCGCCATCGCACTAGAAGACACCAACGTCGACGACGTCGACAACGATATCGACATGACTACCGGTCCCAACTTCGACTCGGCCATGGGCCGCAGTCGCCAGGACTCGTTCGTCAGCGCCGGCGCGAAGCCCATATCCATGGCAAACCCAAATCGTGAGCACGCCAACCGCGGACGCCGCGAGAGTCTCGCCGGCAGCATGATGGGTGGTATTAGCTGGGGAGGAATTTCCGTAGGCAGCTTTATCAGAGAGGAGTAAGTTGTCGCATGCACATGTGGTCGCTGCCTCGCCTGTCGAGACAAGGAGACCCTCATTGTCTCGGCTCGAGTTCATCGCGCTGTAGACCGTGCCGCTCCAAGCGCCCGCTACCCCCACCCACCCTCTGTTCCGGACAGAAGCTGATAGTGTCTCTCGCTAGTATGATGACTGGCACCTCGCCATACCTTAACCAGCAGTCCCCGTCATTCCATTCTTCATCCTATATCCCCAAGTTGGAGGCCAACTTCATGCGGGATTTCACGTGCTGCGATCGAACCTGGCCAACACTGCATGACCTCTTGCAGCATTACGAGGAGAATCACCACACAACCGCAAATCCTTCGTCGAGGAATCTCGATGTGTTCGGTGCGAGCCAAGGAAATGCGCGGGGTTCCACCAGCCGGGCAACGCCCTCGGCGCCCTCGGTGGGCAGAGGGCAGCAGGCAACTCAGCCGATGCAAGGGTACCAACAGTCGCGCGCTACCGGGACCATAGGGCCGGGAATGGGCATGGGTGGAATCGGACAGATGATGCGGCAGCATCAGCAAGTGCCATCTGGCACGCAAAAGTCCAATCTGATGTCTCACATGAACGATGAGATGGACGCGGTCGGTGATATGGAGCTGGACGAGACGGTCGGGCCTATGGATATGGACGATAGTCAGCGCACCATTCAGCAGACTCGTCAGCTTTTTGGCCAGCAGCAGCGGCCTCAGCTGCACCTAAACAGTTCCGGCCTTCCTCGCCAGGCTCTCCGAACTTCGCAACCGACGACGCCCGCAGCTGCGAGTTTTGGATTCCAAAACAACCCAACAGTCTCCTCGGTCAACACTCCTACCTTGACAACACAACAGGGACTCCCGCAGAGAGGACAATTCGGGCAGGAGAATGGCGACGATGACGACCTACCGGGAATGCCGATGAAGATGAACCTTGCCAACCTGAACCTCAACACCAATCAACTTGGGGGCCTTAACTTTGGAACTCTGGGGACGATTGACGATCCTGCGAAGCGCTTGTACAGCCCTGGCGGTACGACCCAGATGACAAGCCAGCAGCGTGCGTTCGATCAGCAGCTGCAAATGCAACAACAGCTACAGCAGCAGCTTCAAGCGATGAACTTGGACCTCAGTCAGCTGCCCGCGGGCACTGATCCGTCTATGATTTTGCAGCAAATGACTGCCCTGATGATGCCGCCGAATGAAGAACCCAAGCCTTTCAGGTGTCCTGTCATCGGTTGTGAAAAGGCTTACAAAAACCAGAATGGTCTCAAGTAGGTCATGTTCTTTGTTCTTTCATTGCTCATCAAACTTTGTCCATCCATGCACACTATTCTTTTGGCGCAAACTAACAATAACACCTAGGTACCACAAAACCCACGGCCACTCGACCCAGCAATTGCACGAAAATGGCGACGGCACCTTCTCAATAGTCAACCCAGAGACCAGTGCTCCATACCCGGGTACGATGGGCATGGAGAAAGAGAAGCCGTTCAAGTGCGATGTCTGCGGGAAACGATACAAGAACTTGAATGGACTTAAATACGTAAGTGGCACCGCAGTCTAAGCCTTCCACTCCTTGGTTGCTAACATAAGCATATAGCACAAGCAGCACTCCCCCATGTGCGATCCGGAGATGAGAGCTCAGCACCAGAACCTCTTATCGACCATGATGTCGAATCCCGCTGCACTGTTGGCTCTCCAGCAAAATCTCCCCAATATAAATGAGGAGTATCCATGAGGATAGCCACCGCACACTTGCTACAGACGACCGTACCACCAAACATGCCATTACAAACAGCCCTACGGAACTGGGACATTTCACTCGCTAGTCTTTCTTTGGTTCGAGCACCGTTTTTCAGCATACTGCCGGGCGTTCTTCTTTCCATGAGTGGATTGGGTCTTTGCATCGCGGGGAAGCATTGCTGCCGGGCTGAGTTGATATACCCCGGGGAGATAGAGAGTTGGACTCAAGACTGATACCCTTGCGGTCACGGCAGAGCATCACAGGCGATCAGGTCTTGCTTGTTGTTCTGTCTCTGACTTCGTTTCTCCTTCTCTGTCAGGTGGCTGGGGCGCGGTTTCTGGTTTACTCGATTCGAACATCGTCTCGACTCTAGGAACGCGCTATTCTTGCTTCCTTTCATACCCGATTTTCACAACATTATCCACCACGGTCTCATGACGATTCAATGATTAGAGTTACAGGTCAGCTTAGAGGAAGAGAGGACGAAGAAGAGAAGACGAAGAGATGAGTCCTAGACGGGTTGGTTGTTGAGATCCGCTCTAAGATACGGCGTTTGGCGATGGAGCTGGGGGATGTTGATCGATCGATTTGCGTACAAAGCCTTTCACCGGAACACGACCTTATCCCATCATTTTTCTTTAACAACTCCTACATAACCCCCCCATTCCTCTCCTGCTTCTTTAATCACTAATAACACCGATATCCTCCCGATACGGCGCAACGGAAGAGAGGCTGGTTCATAGTTCGCGTGGGCGCTCGGGAAACATGGATAGGGCGCTGTTTTACGTTCCCATCAATGTTGAGGGTTCCATATGTTTACTACCCGACTTGAGCGTAGTATTTTTTTGTAAGGGGTCTCTCGCTCTGCATTGGTTTTCTTTTCCTGTTGTGAGTTGAGCCGAGTTTTTGGCGGCAGTGTCGAGATGTTTTCAATTTCCCAGACAGGGGCTGCTAAAACGGAAAAGTCTGCTTGTGACCAAGAGTTTTTTGGTTTATCACCTAGGGGTCTGTTACATTTCCTTGAGGGCGTGGTTTCCGTCTCGTACATCTCAGTGGGCGCATCCAATGGTTTGGAAAAAAGCACTTGTTTCCGAGGGTGTCCATAGATTGGCTTTTGTTAGTACGTTAGTGGAAAAGAGATGCAACTCACCGTTTTGATATCAAGAAGAAACGGTATATCTATTGAGAATGTGACTCGTACCATCTCGCCATCGACGCCACACAATACCCCCAACATATCATTCGTAACACATTCTCGTCTTTCGTGATCCCATGCAGCTAAGCAATACATTCAAGCTCCTATGTAAGAAAGCCAATTCATATCCAGCACACCAGGTGCGGTCAAGACTCGTTCATCCTCATCCATCATCCAAAATTTCCCTACGACATCTCCATCCCCTCATCATCGTCATTGTCGCTTTCAACCAAATGCGTCTGGGTGCTGCTAATGCTTTCCTTGCGCCGCGAGGCGGCCGATGACCCATCGCTAAAACGGCCTTCGATTCCGCCAACAATCATATCGAGCTCCTCCCCCCCAACCACACGGCCCTCCATGTCAATCTCCTGTGACAGCTCGACCAATGCGGAACGCGGGAGGCGCTGGAAACCAACCGTGCGTACGATGCGGCCCCAGTGTGTCATGCAAAAGTTTGCCGCTCGTTTCCTCAACCACTCCTCGTTAGCCAAGCCCGCACAGTACCAGGTGATGCAGGCGTGATCTACGTCGAGCTCTTTGCTTAGCCTATTGACGCATAGGAGCCGGAGATGTGGGATGTTATAAATGTTAGACATAACGAGCAGCCCAGCAACGTCAGAGAGGTCTGCCGTCAAGTTTTCATCGTCCTCCGAGTTGGGATCTATACGATCTGTGTAGAGATAGTACAAGAAAGATTTAACAACGCTGTAGGGTTCCGGTATGTGCATCTTCTTGGTATGGAACTCGGCCATTTGACTCGACCAAAGCCGGGCGAAATGCGGCCAGCGAGCTTGGAGGATAAGTCGATGAACGTGAATCGGGGGAGAGGTTGGTACATCCGGAGCCAGCCACGTCTGGTCAGCGTCGCTTGAATCAACGGCATGGACGAGTGCTGAGCCCATGATTTCATCGTCGTCATATTCTCGGGAAAGAGCAGTGACAATGAAATCCGTCCCACTGCCAGTTTCCGGAGGCTGGTTGAAGAGCTTCGCAAGATCCGCTCCGAGGCCTTTTGACGGCAATTCTCGGTGGCGGGTCCGCGAGGACGGGCGAACTAGGTCGACCCGTGATTCGGTGCCAAGATTGTTGCCCAGGAACCCATACCGGCGCAAATCGATCTCCATGATATCAGACAAATACTCCTCGAGGCCATTAGCCCCCATATCAATAGCGCCGGCGTCAGTTGGGCAGCCGAGTAGCCAGGCCTTCGTACCGTCCTCATTCATGGTGCAATAGTGCCAGCGGTAACCTGATTTGAAGATCTCGCGGCCCTCCGCAAGCTTCTGCCATCGCAGAGCACCTAGGTCCAACGCCGACAACGAGCATTCCTTGGACGTTATTGTAGCCGCCGGAGTTACGAAATCCAAGAGAGTTCCCGAGGAATAGACATGGAAGTGAATCCCTTGCATCTGTGACGGTACGTTAGGGCCACCGACGAATTTCAGCGCCGAAGTGGCACCGGGAGCCGGGGGAGCATAGGTTTTGAGGTGGAATGACGGCGGGTTGACTTGGGCGGTCCTGGAGTTGGCAGCATAGCCGGAACTCCCAATGGCGGGGGACTGGGCGGCGGTGTGTGGCTGCCTCGGTGATGAGGCGTTCCTGGCTAATCCTGAGCGGTCGAGGGAGCCGACCGGTGGCGGCGAGTCGAAGGCTGGACTCCCCTTGAGATCCAACCACCAGAGGTCGCTGACCTTGTCCATGTCCTCGCTCAGTCCACCGTAGACCCAGACCCTATCGCCCCAAATGTATGCAGAGTGATCAAATCTCCCAACAAAGCGCCACGCCCTCGACCAGGTGAACGTCTTTAGGTCCAGGTAGCAAATGTCATCGAGGACGTAGTTATCGTGACCTGTAATTCCGCCGACAATAAACAGCTTGTCCTCGTGCAACACAGCGGCATGGCGAGCGCGGCCCTTGGGAATTGGGCCGGTGACTTGAGGTTGTGTCCAGTGGGCGTTCTTGAGATCGAAAACAATCAAATCAGACAGGTAGGTTCTGTGCTCATTCTCTCCCCCGAATACAAGGAGTTTGTCTCCCTTGTAGAGGGTCGCCGTGTGGCCTACCGCAGGCAGCCGAGATGTCAGTCACGGAACGCAGTATGAATACCAAACAGGGGCACGAGCAAGACTTACCCATCCTGACTCCAGGGATATCCCCATAGTTGTCAACAAGGTTCCACTGGTGGCTCACCAAATCTAACCTCAAGACATGGTTATACACCTCGTCTGTATACTGGTCGAAGCCACCAAAAGCGTATATCTGGTTGTTTCCACAGTATGTGACCGACGCGTTGACAAGGCATGCCGGTCGTTGGCCTAGTGTGCGGGTCACTTTGGGACGGTAGCCATCCGTCGCCGCCCGATTCTTCATGGGAGAGTTGGGCATGATGTATGTGTTTGTTGAGGATGTAGCAGAGGCGGGGGTTAGGGTCGAAGACATGGAAACGAACGAGGGCTGCGATGTGATGCTGTTGCTGTTGTGGTTACCGCTGGTGGCTTGTTGGTGTACGGGACCGCCGAAGAGAGATGAACTGGCGACAGGGGCAGCCGGCGTCGATGGGTGAGCCATCCTGGAAGGATAAGTAGGGTTTCGAGATCGCTGGCCGAGGGCCGAATGTCAAGGGGGCCAGGGCTGCTGATTGATTGGGAGCAGATCTGTCGTGAATTGGATTGGGCAGAATGCGTTTGCCGAGCGCCAGCTCAGATCGCCAGGCTCAATTCAGCACGCTGGAGAGGGCTAGGCTTCGCTTTGCACGGCAATAAACGTCTCAATAAAGGCCGTAGTTGTTCCCGGTTTCGAGGCTCGATGGCGGAAGGAGGAAGCCGTGCATCGGCCGTTCTCAATGACGGACGGATCCGGGCAACCATGCTTGGTGGAGCGCCAAGCTTTGGTGGTTCAAAGATTTGCAAGGGTTGCCCAGTGCCACCAGCTGAGGCTGATGGTCCGAGCGCCCACAGCATGAACCTTGCTCAGGGGGGCACTGGACCCGCTGACGGCTGCCCGCAAAGGCGGTAGGGCGGGGCGCCAACTGACGGGTTGTTGCCTCGACAACAGACGTAAACATTTAAAGCTGCACCTTCCCTCACCACCAAAGGCGTTTCCTTCCTCTCCTCTCATACAACCCACCTCTCCAATCCGCAATCCCCAATTCCTCCATCCCACGCCCGCTTGCATAAAGCAACAAAAGCAAAAGCAATACCTTGCACGCAGACCACTTCAAGTCCTGCTAGATCAGCTCGCTCCTCGCAGCCTCCTGGTCGACTTCCAGACTTCAAGCCGTCCCCGTGAAGGCGCACCCGACTTTTCGACAACCTACGACAGCAGATACTAACCAATCCAGGAACCATTCGCTTGAGTCTCTTGGAGCTCGTTCGATCAATTAGAACTCTAGTTTTCTCTCCTACGACACCCTAGTACATCGTGGAGACATCGATACTGCAGCAGCGCATTCAGCACAATGGCTACCGCATCGGTATCAACACCCATCAAGTCCCATACGGGACTCTTCTCTTCCCGTACCGCTGGCGGACGTATGCCCTTGACCCCTTCTCCCCGCCAGCGCTCCATCCCGGTGAATCTGAACTCCTCTCCGTTCACGCCCGAGAAGTCTGGTCATGATGGTCAACGGGCGGCGTCCAAGTCGGTGTACGCTGGAGGCTTCGCTGCTCATATCTCTCGACCAACATCCAAGAACCACCGCGACTCGCCCAAGTCCAACATTGCGCGCACTGTTTCAACACCGAGGAGGGCATTGGAGCTCGGTGTATCCGATTTTACTCTGATCGGCACCGGCGTTCATAGCAAAACTCCGTCGAGTGCAAAGGCAAAGAAGGCGGGCCTCAGGCAAAAGTCGAACAAGACCACCCTCAACTATGCTGGAGATCGCTTCATCCCCAATCGCGGCGCGAGCTCCGCCATCGCCAATGTTGGATCTGGGAAGCTAGATTTTCAGGAGAAGCAGAGCGCCAAGGCCCGCACCGAGGCATCTTCCCTCCTTGTCTCCGCCACGGATGATGCGATCGCTGCCCTTGAGTCCTTGAGCCTCGACGATGAGGAGTCCACTTCGTACTCACGCCCGTCTCCGAACACAGTCGCATACCAGGATTCTCTAGCGGATGCGTGTGGTGTCAGCCTCAACACTCGCATTCTTCAGTTCAAACCCGCTCCTCCGGAGTCCTCCAAGCCCATCGACCTTCGCCAACAGTACAACCGCCCTCTGAGGCAGGCGGGTGCCAGCGCTACCCAGTTCAAGCGCCGTGTCGCAACTGCTCCCGAACGGGTTCTCGATGCGCCCGGCCTCATCGATGATTACTACCTCAATCTGCTCGACTGGAGCTCGGGCAACCAGGTTGCCATCGGCCTTGAGCGCAACGTCTACGTCTGGTCAGCAGATGAGGGTTCTGTCAGCTCCCTTCTCGAGACAAGCCCTGACACATATGTCAGCAGTGTGAAGTGGTCTGGTGATGGAGCGTACGTTGGCGTTGGTCTTGGTACTGGCGAGGTCCAGATCTGGGACGTTGCCGAGGGCGTCAAGATCCGCAGTATGTTTGGTCATGACACTCGCGTTGGTGTTATGGGCTGGAGCAAACACTTACTCTCGACTGGCGCGCGAAGCGGGCTCGTCTTCAACCACGATGTCCGTATCGCGGAGCACAAGGTTGCTGAGCTCGTGTCGCACACCTCCGAGGTCTGCGGTCTGGAGTGGCGATCGGATGGTGCTCAGCTTGCCACTGGTGGTAACGACAACCTCGTCTCCATTTGGGACGCCCGTTCCCTGGCAGTCCCCAAGTTCACCAAGACGAACCACAAGGCAGCTGTCAAGGCTTTGGCATGGTGCCCATGGAACATGAACCTGCTCGCCACCGGCGGAGGCTCGTACGACCGTCACATTCACTTCTGGAACACGACGTCGGGTGCTCGCGTCAACAGCATCGACACTGGCTCCCAAGTCACCAGCCTTCGGTGGAGCCCCCACTACCGCGAGATTGTCAGCTCGAGCGGCTTTCCCGACAACTCTCTCAGCATTTGGAGCTACCCGACTCTGGTTCGCAACGTGGAGATTCCGGCCCATGAGAGCAGGGTCCTCCACAGCTGCCTCAGCCCAGATGGACAAATGCTGGCCACAGCAGGTGAGCGCTCACATGATTCTGTCTCGGATTTGAGGAATTTTGCTAACAGCCAAATACAGCCGCCGACGAGAGCTTGAAGTTCTGGAAGGTCTTTGAGAAGAAGGCCGGATCTACCGCTGGTGTTGGAGGTGTTGGCGCCTCGGGCAAGGCCGAGTTGAGCAAGCAGATGACGATTCGCTAAGAAGCGTTTCCGTCCAATCAGATCGTCCAAAATCGATCAGTGTCAGAGTCAAGTCGACAAACCAACGGTAGGTATAACACAAGGTTCCTTCTGGCAATCATCGGTTGGCGGGCCCTGCTATTTGGTCGTTTCAGCGCGGAGTTGGGGGGTTCTGGGCTCGTCCACAATGCGGAATGACAGGACTGTTTACGCAAGAACGAAACCAATCTGTTTGGTCATGAGTTATGAAAGGCGACAGGATACGTCGGGCAAATGATGCCGAATAGTTACAGATCACATAGAGATCCGGTAGTGTAGCACTATAATTGTAGGAGCAAAAGTGAAGGGATATCTGACACGTGCAGTCGTCTGAAGTGACCGTTCTTCCCAACTTGGATCATGACCAAGCTCGTATCATCTCTCATTTGTTGCATCTGATCATTTCCCCGTCTCCGACACCGCTATTTCCTTCGCACAACGAAAATCATTTATCGTCCATTGTTTGAGCAATTTGATCAATTCTGGGTGGTTTGAGCCGCCGGTTTGGCAGGCTAGACCCTCCTGCCCGCAGCAACAAAACTTCATCCACAACATAAACATCCCAATGGCGTTCAGCATTTATGGCAAAGAAGAAGAATCCTGTTGATAGATCTCCTCCCGACTTGGCAACTTCGCCACTGTCACTGCTAGCCCGAAGCAATTCTAGACGCACTCGCTCAGCTCAGGACCGTAGTAGCAGAACAAAGGACTGAATTCAGGACTCATTTGACCAGGATTGAAAACACCCAGCGCCCGCTACATAACTCGCAGCAGCTCTCCGCTAATTCTGAAACTACTCTTCTCCAAATATTGGAGCTGATGGAACTGGGGTTGGGATACCAAATTGTCTGGCAACGCTTGCCCAGATATATCGACTATCCGGCATCCTTCAGGCGCTGCAGTGCCTGTACCGGGCACTCTAGGAGCAAAGAGGACCACTATTCAGCAGCAGGTCACTCCACCGACACACGAGTTTCAACGGACGGCGCTAACGCTGATTGGCAATTGTGGCTGGTGGCGGTCGCGCTAAGCGGATGACTAATCCAGCTTGCACACTTCAAAGGAAGATCAGCCAGGCAATCCAACTTACCCAATACATCTCACACAGCCAAACCAGCGTCTCTCAAAGCTGTGGCGCACCACTACAAAACCCCGAGATACTGCATCTGGCGCTCTAGAAATACAAAACCAACAGATCTAGAATGCTTTGAGCAGACTGCGAGGCAAGTTAAGAGCAAAGTTCGAGCAGAAGGCGGCGACTTCCGAGGAGTTTCGCATCCCAATCAAAACCCCCAACTCCGCCGGACATCGATCAGCACCCCGCCATCGCGTGCGCACTCGGTATCCCGCGCTCAATAGCCAGCCCACCGGCTTGGACGTAGAGTTGGGCGACTGCAGTTCGCTGGCGGTTGGCTAGGTACTACGTCGAGGTTGGCGCTGCAAATAAGGACACAGCAAGGCTGGTCTCGCGAAGCGGATATTCGACCACCTTAGCCGCTCCACGAGTCGCCGGTTTCTGTCGCAAATCGGCCGTCAGGATGTCGAACACTCATGTCGGCGGGGTCTACGACCACATCATCCAAGAGGTCATCAATGCCGTGCGCGTTGATTTCGAAGAGAATGGCGTGGATGATGGCATCCTCGAGGAGCTGAAAAAGGTGAGGACCTCTCTCCACCCTTCCGCAATCACCACACTTGCATGCCATCCTGTTTCCCTTCATTTGTATCACACCCATCGGGAGCCAATTACTGCATCATCTCCGCTTTGGAAAAAGCTGGATAGAGAAATATTGATGCATTGTTGGGGGTCGATTGTCAAAGGCAACAGGCGTCTGTCATTCGGGCGTTCGCTGCTTGTGGGTGTGGGTGCCTGGGCGCTCGGCTTTGGGACACGAGAGGGGTGGAGAGCAGCTTGCGTTGGAGTGGGCGACTGGGTGCTTTTTGGGTCTCTTTTAAGTTGTTTGGCGGCCTGCTCCTCCGTCCCCTCATCATCCGTCCTCGGCTTCCGATTGGACAGCCTCCACACACAACACGTCACGTGTCCCCGTTGTGAACATTCGCATCTTCAACCCCCATCTACACAGGGCACGCACATGATGCTGACAGAAGCAATAGGGCTGGCAGCACAAGCTCTCGCAGCTCGGCGTCGCGCAGTTTCCTTGGGATCCCAAGCCCGACCCAGTGCCAGCGCAGGCGCCTGCGCCCCCAGCTAACACGGCGTCCGTAAACACGGCGCAGCTAGCAGCCCAGCAAGCCGCTCCCAACTACACCCAGTCCACTCTGAGCCCCCAGACCTCCGCGCAGCCCATCTCGCACCCGGGAAATCCCCAGCCAAACGGCAACGGCATAGCCATCAAAGGTGAGCCGGGACTTAAGAATGACCCGGTCATCAAGCAGGAGCCTAGCGCTGGAGGCCCGGGGCTGGCCTACGCCAATTCCAATGCCGCTCGCGGCCAGATGGCCGCCCAACGCGCCGCCCAGGCTCTTGAGAGCCAATATGGGATGAGGGCCGCTGCGTCCATCAGTGCCATCCAGAGCGGATTGGCCTCGCAGATGAACCCGAATCAGCAGCCTCAGCAACCACAGCGTCCAGGGCAGCCCCAGCAGCAGATGAACCAGCAGCAGATGAATCAACAGCAGATAAACTCGCAGCAATATCGCCAGGGGCTTGCCAATCAAATGCAGCAGCGAATGCAGCAACAGCAGCAACTGCAGCAACAGCAGCAACAACAGCAACCTCACGGCCCCACGCCGAATGGCCTCCCCGCAGCCCAGGTAGACGGGCCTAGCGACGGTTTTGAGGGTGTCTTGATGCAACGCGGCCCCGACGGCCGCCCGGTTGAGATGGGCCGCGTTGATATTGACAACATCATCCATGCCAAGATCGCCGCAAGGGCCAAGGAAATGGAAGGTGGCGGCCTCATGCTGCCGCTCCGGGAAGCCACTCGGCACCGTGGGGTTACAAACAAGAAAGCCGCTGCTGCAGGCCCATCCCAAGTGGATGGGGCGGACGATGATTTGAAAGATGAAGATCTCGACGATGATGCCATCAACTCTGATCTGGACGATCCGGACGACGATCAAAACGACGATGAAGATGATGAGGACTCCATGAGCCATATGATGCTCTGCATGTATGACAAAGTGCAGCGTGTCAAGAATAAGTGGTAAGCATGATCCGGTATCCCCGATAAGATACAGAATACTAACGGCCCTTGCAGGAAGTGCACTCTCAAGGATGGCGTCCTCACCGTCAACAATCGTGAATATGTCTTCCACAAGGCCACTGGCGAATACGAGTGGTAGTTGGGGTTTCTAGCCTTCGCCACGCGGCATGCTAGGTTGCTGGTTGTACGAGTACTCTTTCGGCGGTTTTGCGGTCGTGGCACAAGAATTGCCACCATTTCCTCTCGTCGACAGACCAGGCAGAAATTCTAGCTGCGAGCGCGCTATCTATCCATGTCCTCGTTGACTAAGGAGATGGTAGCTGCTGGGAGGGTGGAGTCTCTAGTTTTTTTATTTCCATATCCCAAAAAGATACGAATTTAGGATGGCTCCATCCAGGACGGCGCTGAGTTGGCTGACATTTTCCTTCTCGATCTTCTATTCTCACTGGACATCACACCGTTTCGCAAAAGGACCGGATGCGAGGCAATTTGGCTCTTGGGAAGCGCCTCGAGACCGCGCCCGGCGCCCACGGGAACATGGAGCGGAAAATGGACGGGTGGACATATCAGCGAGTGAGATATCGGGGGACATTTTATTGTCCCCTTGTTTTATTTCCGGGTTGCGCTTCTTTCTCTGCGGCATGCGAAGCTTAAGCACGCAAACTAGTTAGCAGCTCAAGTACCTCCGTCTACGGGCGCCTCGTCACAGGGTGCAGGTACTATTTTATAAAAAATACAGCGAGATTCACAAGCGATGCCACGCTCTATCAGGGGAAGGGACATCTGCTGAATAGCCACACGGTCAACACGACAATTATGTAATGGTTTTGAATTAACTGTACACTCATATGTCTGTGTTTTGTGTGTTAATTTGACATTCATCGCTCTGCGCTGTAAGCGCTTCGTGACGCTTAAACAGGACTCAAAAAACAGAAACGCCTCTCAATTTCCCGCTTCTCTGAATGCCCCGAGCCGGTCCACACTCTGTGGGAGTGAGTTATACAAAAGAGACATAACTAGACGCCAAATCTTTTCACACACGCGCAATCGCTGGTATAGCTGATTGCCCTGATCACCGCTGCTTACCTACGTTTGCAGACCCTCCGTAGTATACTATCCTACGAGTAAAACTGCGACTTCTGGAAGCTTTCGGCTGTGACGTCCCCGACCTTGGTTGATGGAATTGGCGGTGCAAGCGCGGTTTGGCCCAGCGCGCTCGGCGCACTGACAGTGGTCGTCATCGAATTAGCCCGGCTGCTATCGCTGGCGGCGGTGTTCTTGATAGCGGCGACAGGCTGGCTGGGCTTGCGCAGTACCTCGAGGAAGGTCGCAGGCAGGTAACCGATGCGACCATCACGGGCACGACACCTCCACCACTCGCTTGAATTCCCTAGTGGGTCGGCTTTGCTCAACACAGCAACCAAGTCGCCCTTGCGGACCTCGAGGTCTACGCCTTGTACGACGGCCTGGCCCTGTGATGCGGGGGAAAAGTCGTACAGGGCGCGGCAGAACTCAAGCTTAGAAGGGTCAAGCTGCTGCTGGGAGGCGACGAGCTGGCGCTTCCGTTCCTCCTCCTCGGCGTTGGCGGCAAGGGAGCGAATGACCTTGCTCATGACAAAGGGTAGTCCGAAGGCGGCCAGAAGGAAAAAGAGCAGCGGTTTCCTGCTAGGCTTGGGTGCACCACCCTCAGGGGTCGGAATCTGGCGTCCCTCGAAGCGGGCGAATGCGGCAGGGGTCAGAGCTGTGGCGTCCACCGGCGGTGGCCTCCCCGTGATTTTTGCGATGAGCGTCCGAATCCAGCGCATCAGGGTGAAGATACCCAGTACGGAACCGAGCGTATCACGCAAGGATCCAAACTGCTCGGCAACAGCAACCATCGCTAGCGGGAGATATTAGAATGCATCCTTCAAAAACACAGAGGTAGGTGGCTAGCTTACCAAAGAAGCTCGAATGTGTCGCCATGTAGGTGCTCTCCAGCATCTGAGCGAAGCCGCCAAATGCGCCGACGATGCCCTCAAGCATCTGAAACGTTGCTTGAGTGCTCATGTTGAAGCGGTTGGTGAGACTATCCGGGTTGTTGGGATCACCCTGGCCGCCCATACCTGGCATCCCGCCCGGCATCCCACCGTACATCCCGCCGCCGTACATCCCGCCCATCCCGCCCATACCACCCATTCCTCCCATCCCTCCGTAGTTACCATACATCCCACCGCCGTAGCCACCTCCGAGGCCGCCTAAGCGTGAGTAAGGTGACGCGTAGGGTGATGAGTATGATGAACCGTAGGCACCGTACGGGCTAGCACCCCCAAGCGGCCTACTGTATGCTGCGGCGTTTTGATTTACTGCGGATGTGAGAGATGCGGGGATCGGTGGTAATGCGGGAGGTACAGAAGAAGCTGTTGCGGTTGTGGTGCTCGACGGAATGGCCGCAGATCCTGTTGGCATGACGTCGGTCAGTTAAATTCTAGGGGTTCGCGATGGTATTGTTCTGGGAGAACCTACCCGACGAGGCGGCGGCTGCGCCTGGTCGCTCCCACGGCTTTGGAGGTGATGCCATGGCCTTCTATTAATTCCCTTGCGTTTCGGTAGATCCTCTGGCAGATATTACGGTCGCCTTCGCGATAGACCGATGCGGCCCAATTCGATGGGAGTCCGCCGGGGTGGCGGGGGATTGTAGGGGGCGACGCCCGATTGCGGGATTACCGACTGTCACGCGTCAGAGAAGCGAAAGTTGGGCGACAACGCGGCAGCGGTACGTCGGTGTCTGCTACAATAGAATCTCGACGGTCGCGATCGATGGAGGAGCTCAGGGTCTCAGTCGTAGAAAGCAACAGAGTTGCGCCCGATGCGTGGAGGGTGGAGAAAAAGGGCCAAGCCGTCGACGTCGTTTCCTACCTACGGTAGGCTTGTGAGCCTCGGCATTGTTTGGTAATGAATCGCCCCTAGCCCAGCTGGGCAACCCTGTCGAGCCTGTTTCGTTTGCGGGAAAGCGACGTTTTGCCGAGCTAGCCGCACCTTAAAACATGGGGAAGCGGAAATCCCGGCCCGAGCTGCTCCAAACATGAAGACAAAATGGAATCTTACAATTGAAGTTGAAGAAAAAAGCATTACTTATTTCACCTGCGCTGTCTAAAGCTGCGAAATACATATGGCACAAATTCTTCTTTTATCGAGACTCTACAAAATTGACCGTGCTTTCCTTGTCCCACAGTCCAATGGCGACCACTTACACCATAAGGTACCTTACAGGCACTCAAAGTTCATCATGGGCCCGTGGGTCGTCATGTTCCTGTCCTCCCGCATCGTCATAGCTCCCATAGAGATTATTGGTAACCCCATGAGCCACCTCAGACAGCCTCTCTTTCTGCTCTGAAAAATCTTCAGCCGTGGCCGTTGCTCCGTTCATTTCCAGCCAGGCGGTTGCCTCCTTCACCGCACCCAAGATCTGCAATCCGACAAGTCAGCCAACACCCGCCTTCAAGAAAGATTAAGAAAAAACTCACAGCCTCTTTATCATCCTCGCCAACGTTCCCTCCCAACCCCTCATCATCGTTGATCTGACTCTTCAGACCAAAGACAAAGTTCTCAAATCCATTTCTCGCCTCAATAAGCTCCCGCAGTGTCTGGTCCTCCTCAGCAAACCTGTCTGCGTCAGCCACCATGCGATCAATTTCCTCCTGCATCAGTCGGCCATTGTCGTTGCTTATGGTGACTGATTCCTGCCTGCCAGTTCCTTTGTCCAGTGCCGTCACCTCGAGGATGCCATTGGCGTCAAGAGCGAAAGTCACCTCGATTTGAGGGACGCCACGAGCAGCCGGCGGGATTCCGGTGAGCTCAAAGGTACCAAGGAGGTTATTGGCTTTTGTCAGGGCGCGCTCGCCTTCGTACACCTTTATCTGGACGACCGGTTGGTTGTCCGCAGCTGTTGAGAAGATTTGGGATTTTCGCTGCGTCAGAGAGTCAGCAAGGGGCATGTCAACCAGCAAGGATGAAGAGGGGCCTTACCGTTGGAATACCAGTGTTGCGTGGGATCAGCTTTGTCTGTGTCCGATGCGTATTAGAGTGATGCCACAACAGGAACACCAGGGCGCAAAAAAACATACCATCACTCCGCCCACCGTCTCAATCCCCAACGTCAACGGGTTGACATCCATCATGAGGATGTCCTTCAACGTCTCCTCCCCAGAGATAATCTGCCCACTTCAGTCAGCAACCACTCAACTCCAAAGGACACACCACGCCCCCCATCGCACTCATCACTCACCCCAGCCTGAACGGCCGCCCCAAACGCCACCGCCTCATCCGGATTAACCCCCCTACTCGCCTTCTTCCCAAAGAACTCCTCCACCAGCCCCTGAATCCTCGGAATCCTCGTCGACCCCCCCACAAGCACCACATCCCCCACCTCCCCCCTCCCAACCCCAGCGTCCCTCAACACCTGCTCAACAGGCCCCATCGTCCTCTTGAACAAATCCCCATTAACCTCCTCAAACTTCGCCCTCGTCAGCGTCTCAGAGAAATCCACCCCCGCCACCAGCCCTTCAATCTCAATCCTCGTCGCCAGCTGCGACGAGAGCGTGCGCTTGGCTTTTTCGACCTCGCGCTTCAGCTTACCCATGGCTTTGAGGTCGCCCGTGATGTCGAGGCCGTCGTGCCGGGATTTGATGGTTTTGGTCAGGTGGGAGACGATGCGCTGGTCGAAGTCTTCGCCGCCGAGGCGGGTGTCTCCTGCGGTGGCGAGGACTTGGAAGGTCCCGTCTTCGAGGGAGAGGGGGGAGACGTGGAATGTGCCGCCGCCGAGGTCGTAGACTAGGACTTGGTGCTCGGTTCCTTTTTCCTGGGAGGGGAGGGGGGGGTTAGTATATTCGGTGATGTAGGCAGGCACCAGATCTAGGTAAAGGGGTAGGGGCCGGACTTTGTTCAGACCGTATGCCAGAGCGGCAGCGGTAGGCTCGTTGACTACCCGGACGATATTCAGCCCGGCGATAGTCCCCGCGTCTTTGGTCGCCTGTCGTTGTTTGTCGTTGAAATACGCTGGGACGGTCACGACGGCGTGTTTGACCCTGTCCACAGATTATCAATCATCAGGTCATACACCCCCGCAATCTACCATCGCCAGAGCCATCGCAGGGGGTGGGTAAGTTGAGGTATTCTCACTTCTGACCAAGATAACTCTCTGCGACGTCCTTCATCTTCCCGAGCACCATGGCGCTGATCTCCTCGGGAGTAAACCGCTTCGTTTCCTTACCGACTTGCACCTCGACGACAGGCTTGTCGCCTGGGCCGGCCAGGACTTTGAAGGGGAGGTGCTTGATGTCGGCTTGGACTTCTTTGTCGGAGAAGCTTCGACCTATCAACCGTCTGGTGGGGAGAGGGAGGTTAGTGTTTGTTTAGGTTGTGGGGGAGAGGGAGAAGGATGGTGAGGGGCTGACTTTATGTCATAGATGGTATTTGTTGGGTTGCTCGCTAGTTGGTTCTTTGCTGCGTCGCCTGTCGCAGAGGGAAGGGGGGTCGGTGGCTGTTAGCATGAAGATAGGCAGGAAGAGGGAGGTACCTATGAGACGTTCGCCATCGGCGGCGAAAGCGACGTAGCTGGGGGTGATTCTGTTTCCTAGATATGGGTGCATTGTGGTGAGCCTCTGCCAGTAGGTGGCCAAGTAGGTAAGTATGCTTTGATGTTGGTATGGAGGTGGTGTTACCTTGGTCATTGACGAGGATTTCTACCTTGCCACCTTTCATCACGCCGACACATGAATATGTTGTCCCGAGGTCGATGCCGATGATGGGCTCGTGTGTTTGGACAGTGGTGCTGGAGCTGGAGCTGGCGCTGGCGATAGGGAGGAGGGCGAGGGGGCAGAAGATGACGAGGAGGAAGATGAGGACGCCAAATCCGATGGAGGATGGGCTTGTGTGTTGTTGTTGTTGTTGTTTCCTTCGTGCCATGGTGATGGCTGGGGGTCTTAGATTCTGGGGACTGGTAGGTACGAAGCGTAGGCTGTTATGGTTTGTGTTGTTTGTTCACTCGTCATATGAGGGCGTTGAACGAGGTTGAATGGCGATGAGTTTTTGGGATCGATATTGCGAGCAAAGGAGACGAAGATATAGAAAGCAAAGCCGAGTAGACGTTTCTTCTCCGCCGACGTCTCTTAATCTTAACTGTATCTCTTGTCTTCCACTGGAGTCCACGAGATGAATCACAGAAATATGGGCGGTGCTGATCCGAGAGGAGCCCGAGGGGGGTCATTCCCAGCATCGCAAGAGGACACATTTCATCGAACATGCCGGCCAGTCACTCGAACAACGCACATGGCACATCATTCAGGGGCTCTGCTTTGTTGCAGGTCTCCTGGGTTCGGGTCGGTCTCCGGTCTACAAACCCCCCAGCCGCATCTGTTTGTGTCCGATAGACCCTTGGACTCAATTGGTCTGAGGCCTCGTATCCGAACATGAAGACTTGCCGTTGACGAGATACCTTACTCCCACCGAGTCTACCTAAGTAGATTCGCTTTCTGCTTTTGGAATGCGAGTCGATGGCAGCTCTCTTGCAGAGGTCAATAACGCCGCTGTGATGCCTCTAATGGATCTGCTCCTCGGTCCTTCCCGATCATCTTCAAGTTGCAACCATAACTGTACTATTGATATGTGTTTCCTTCTCCGGACCGTAGCCAGAGGCTTGCAGGTCTCATATTGCGCTCTCATGATCACCACCCGCAAGAGTATCATGCGCAAGCGCTTCGAGCCGCGAGAGCGAAGGCATAATCCCAGTGTTGGATACCCCAACCACACGTGCGACATTGGACCTGGTCCAGACGAGCGCATCTATACCTATCTTTCCTTCACATGGATAGATATCAGAATGTAAGATACGAGGAAAAAAGAGGCTAAGAAGAATGCCTAAAACCCAAACGCCGCTTCGAACAGATCTCAACACCACCCCCAAACCCTAAACACCAAAGACAACCTGCTCACCAGCCACCAACAAAGGAACACACCAGAAACTCCCCCATCCATCCATCCATCAAACAAAACAGATCACATATACCACCGCCCGCTCAGCCCATTTGCGAGGTAGATCCCAGCCACCAAAAAGTCCGAAACCAGTCATCGCCATCGTATCGCCAGCGCGTCTGTGACTCACAACTGACCACACCAAACCCACAGCCGCTGCGCAACGTGGTCTTTTGCAAGGGCAGCACAAAGCACTACGGACTTCCAAAACAATCTTTGGGATAGTCGGGTACTTTAGAATCCCCTCTTGAGTTCCCAATGGTATTTTCAATTGAACTCTAAGTGTGATGCAATGAGGGGCGAAGACGATGGTCAACGAGGGAGCCAAGAGTTTACAAATCCTTCCACGAACATCAGCAACAGCCATGATTGGCTTGCCCGGCTTTCAAGCTGTGCATTGCTGACCACCATCAGCCCCTTTTGAATTGTTTACTTGCTTTCATTATTTGTCTTCTCTTCATTAAAATATTAATCTGCCGCCCAAGGGCTTGGACTCCCGCTCCCCCCTCTTGTCCCCGAAGCCTGATCTGCAGCTGCCCTACCTAGGCGGTATGCAAAAGTTACTCAAATATGTACAAGTAACGACTAAACGCCAGTCCAGTATTTTACTTCTCCCCATATGCCTTCTATCTCAGTTCTCCTGTGCCACGTAACCCCTTTATGCCGTGTCGCGCTTTTCCCAGTAAACATTGGCCGGCTCTAGAGGACGGGAAAATAGAGACTGGTAGTCTGTGCCGATGACCGTGTCGCTGCCGTCCACGTTCCGGAACTTAAAGTTCCGCACGATCATGGCCACAATCGTCTGGAGCTGCACATTGGCAAATTGCTCGCCAATGCACCGATGCCTTCCGGCACCAAACGGAAGATACGGAGATCCCGCACCCTTGCTGACCAAACCATAACCATAGTCGATCTTCTCATCATCCTCCTCGTCGCGGTTCCCGAGGTTTGGCGCGTTGGGCGAGTCCGCCTCCCATCTGTGGGGGTCCCACAGCTCAGGGTTGGGGAAGTACTGAGGATCCGATCCGCTGACACCGGGCGCTGCAAGAAGTACGTGGTTGGTAGGAATGACAAACTTGGTACCCGGGACCGGCATAGGCTGCTTTACAGCGCGCAGGATCGAGTGGATAGGGGCGTGAAGGCGGAGGGTTTCCTTGATGATGCCCTGGTTGAGGGGCAGCTTCTGGAGGTTCTCGTACGTAAGCGGGGGAAGGTCGGCGCCCAGGTTCTTGATCTGCTCCTGGTAAAGCTCCTCCATGATATCGGGCCGGGATGCGAGTCGGACCATGATCCACGAGCTTGTCGACGAAGAAGAGTGCTGGCCAGCCATGAGGAGCGCGATCATCATGTGGGCGATTTCGTGGTCGGGAACGCGGACTCCGTTCTTGTAGGTAGAGTTCATCAGGTGGTGCATCATATCCTGCGCATTAGCCTCGTCGCCGCGTGCGCGACGGGACTGAATGGTGTCCATATAGAGCTTGGCGACAGTCCGTTGAGCGTGATCGCGACGGTTGTTCCACGGAAGAGGGGCCCAGTGCAGCGAGAAATTGATAGGGGAGAAGCCCATGTCCAGATCGTGGTAGAGGTCTGCGAGGGTCTCGTCGAACTTGTCGCGGACTTCCTTGCCCTGAAGCGCGTGAGAAGCAGTGAAAATAGTAATCTCCGCCATCTTGGGGCAGATGTTGACGATGCCAGATTGACCCTTGAAGTCAGGAGTTCTCTTGATGTAGCCGGACACCTCGTCCGAGATGATAGGAACGTAGGATCGGAATGCCTCAGCGGTGAGTGCAATCTTCATAAACTAGATGCCGCTGTTAGCTAGCGCCACCTCCCTTTATCTCTCTCAGACCCTGTACGAACCTTCTTCTGCTCCATGAGCTTGGAGTTGGGGCAGTCGTAAACGACATCCTTTCCAAACACGGGGGTCGTCAGGACGGTGTAAATTTCCTCGGCGTTGACGTCCTTGATCTTGCCGTTCAAGATGAAGTCGTTGCCGTGGGTTCCGAGGTAGACTGTCGTTTTCTTTCCGAGCAGAATAAACGTGAAGACGTCGCCGTACTGTCAAAGGCAAACCGTTAGCTCCGCGCGACCTCTGCAGGCAAAGCATGCCTGCCAGCGCCATCACTCACCTTCTTGCGGTTCTCGTCGAAGAATCGAGGGGGGTCCATGCCATAAGTGACAGTGCTGCCGATGAGGGGGAACCAGTGGAACACCACCGGGGGCTCATTGGGGTTCCTGAACAGCACCTGCTGTAGGACGTTGAGAAAGACCGTCAGGAACAAGGTCGTGGCGACAACGATGCCGATTTGCGCGCCGAGTCCCAGCTGCGAGAACTGCTGGGACAGCGGTCCCGCGACATCTTGCAGGATGCCCATTTTCGCTGCGCGGAGCGAGAGTCGTGGGGAATGGCACTGAAGAAGAAAAGGGCCCTATACCGGGGAATAAAAAGAGGGAGGATATCGCTTCACTACCAACTTGAAGCCGAAATTCAGGAAATGCAACGGGCGGGTTGGCTATTTAAACGAGCGACGATGGTGCCCCCTGTTTGCGCAAGCCGTCAACTGAGATTACAGTCGCGGAGCGCAATTGGCAGTCCCTATTCGTCCGAATTTTTTACTGCTCCAAATCATTGTGCCATACAGCCAATCAGAGCCCCGCTCGTATTCGCGTTCGCAAGGTACAAAAAGTACTTGGGACTGCTCAAAGCCACATCATGCCACGAACCAATGCAATGGTCTTTTTAGCACCACTTCATGACGCAAGTGCGGCCACGCCCGTGATGAACCTCCACCGCCCATTGTTGCAGGCAAAAAGCATCCTTGGTGCGTCGAGAACTTGGCAAGAATGGCAAGATGAATGCGAGCATACGAATACGGTTTAGAACGGGACTCCTCGTTGTTCGGGTTTGTACATTAGAGAGGCAAAACTTCAACTGATAGGGGTCTCGTGCCTAAAGGATCGCTAGGTACCCCCACAAATGTAATATAATAAATGGGTTTAGCGTGTCCGTTTAGTCGGTAGCCTCACGTTGTAATGGGAGGACTTATGTGCGCTCGGGCTAAACTGGAGTTGCAGCCGTCTCGGGGAGACGTGGAGATGCGTCAACCACAAGCCCGGTATGGCAACGTCTCTGGGTACGGGTTAGTCTCACGGTATGTCGGGAAATGGAACGGCTGGAATACCCGTCAAGACTAGGTAGGCAATCCAATTCTGGCGATATGTTGGAGTACATTGTGTGAAGCCTTTCAACATACAGGTGGGTAACTTGAACATTCCCAAACCAACATCTTCCGTACCCTATCTATGCACCCAGCAAGACTGGCAAAATGGACTGGATACAACAGGTATATCATGGAAAAGATTCTAGGCGGTATATCTTGTATGCCACTTGCTCGTACTCTTGTTCCTGTCCTCTCGTCATAACATCCTCCTGAGACTTCAACCATTAGCTCTGATGATCCCCTACCTACCCGTCCAGAATTACTTCTTGACCTTACCGGATCGCGTTGGGTCCGCTGCTCGACCCTGCTTTAAACATCCATCCACCTTAGCGCACAAAGCAAACCCGCCTTTCAGTTCCCTGGTGAATCCTCAATCCTCCGAAGCATCGTAGGAAGGATGGTATATGCCAAACAAACTCGATTGTAGGTATCCGTATTCGAATAGATAGTAGGTAGCCCCACCATGTAGCCAAGTGTAGTAGGTAGAAATGACCGTCTCCCTTCCCGGACATGTAAAGTATTGAACAAAATGAAACACCGCGCGATGCGTATGTGGTGGTATCATGCAGCCAGAACACCAACAACCCAAGCCAAAACAAAACAAATTGGAGCCGTGTTTTAATCACCATGCACCATGCAGTAACTAGCCAAAACGCCGTTCTCAAAATGCATCCACGTCGCTCGGATCCTCCTCGGCTTCAACTTGTTCTCACCACTCCACGCCCATCCAACTCGACCCCCCATCAACATTCACCCAATTCCCCGTTTCCATCGCGCTCTCCCACCCCATCATAATCGCCAACAATCGACACCCCGCTGCGCTAGCGGTGCAGACAACTGCATCGCTCGCATCCGCCAGCACCGCCAGATCCATCAGATAGGCCCTCCCCACCAGACTCCTCAGCCTAAGTGTCTCCGCAGACGTCTCACTGCCGACACCCGTCGGCACGGCACTCGTACTGGAAACGCCGAGGCTCCAAAACATAGGGGCAAAAAAACCCCCCTCCCAGCCAACGTTCTCCGCTACAAACTTCCGCATGAACTTGCGGTCCGGAATGGCGGGTTGCTTGGCGTGCTGGTTGGCAAGCTTGATGCGGTCTTGGGCCGGGATGGAGTCGGCGAGTTCTTCGCTTTCATAGACGGTGGGGTCGTCGGAGGCCAAGACAAGGAAGCTGTGCTGTCTGGCGGGGGAGGATGGTTCGGCGTGGCTGCCGAGCTTAGATTCGATGATTAACTGTGCGGCCTCGGCATACTTGCTAAGAGGGATGTAGGAGTCGTGGTACTGAAATTCGAGAGGGTGTTTGTCGCCTCGGCGGATATGCGCGCCGACTGCCACACCGGCCCCCTTATTTTTGGGGACCATACGTTTGGCCATCAGTTCGCGGGCGCGGTGGTCGACGTATTCGGCGTCTTCGTCAATCAGGTGGAATAGGGCGTCGTGACCTTGTCGGGCGAGGGCGAAGGCCTCTCGTCTGGATCGGTCGGGGGAGATTGGCCCTCTGTGTGCGCTGGAGAACAGCTCTGCGGCGGTTTCCGAGGATGCTATCAGATGTCTTGCCTGACGAGGGCAGGGGACTATCTCTTGCCTGGGAGGCGCAGAGCAGGCGGTCGACGGTAGTTTGAATATATCGGCGTACTTCCCGTATGCCCAGCGAGAGTCGTCGACGAAGAAGGCACGGCCTTCCTTCTCCGCCAGTCCATACGCCGTCCACAACGTCATCAGGGTTTCTCCCAGCCCGGCATCGGTCGACTCCAAGACGAATGTCAAGCTCTTCTCACAGGTTGGTCTCTGCGATGACCTCCCCTTGTCCTTGGACGCTAACTCAATCCGGTGTTGTCCGGGAAAATATCCAGCCTCCTGTGCCTCACGCACATCGACATAGTCTCGGTCTCTCGAATTCAACCCGAGTCCCAGGTAGTTTTGCTGCAACTGCCCGTGTGATCGTAGCGCCTGAACCCGTCCTGACATTTCCCGGCACTTGGCACTAATATCCGACAATCGCGACGCCGTGAGTGGAGAGTCGCCGGTTTTTGGTCTGTAGACAGTCCACTTGGCCTTACCGCTCTTGTCAGAGACAAGTATTGGCGTGGTAAACTTCGGGAGTTCCTCTCGCGAGATTAGTTGATAGCCGTCCCGCGACTTTCGTAGCCACCCAACCATGGGAACTGAGTCGTCATAACCAAAGCCAAATATGAACACGTATTTCAAAATAGAGAAGATGACCAGGACCCCAATCAACCAGACGGTGTAGCGAAGAATCCTGCTGGGTCGAGCGAAACTGGCCAGTCCCTTGGGTGACTTCTTCGGCGGAGGGGAGAGCGAGGGGAGGCCCGGCGATGGTGGAGGCGAGAAGACGAGATGGTTGAAGTTGAACCGTGACGAAGTTGAGGAGAGGGGTCCCTGGTCGTGCTTATACGACGCCCCTCGGCGGAGGTTGATGCGGGGCGGAGAGACGATGATCTTGGAGTGAGCGGTCCTGCTCAGATCTAGAGTCGGTGGCATGTTGGCGGATTGTGTTGTGGAAAAGAAAGCGAGAGTGACGTGACCAAAAAACAACTATTCTGACCAGCAAGACTGAAGTTAAGAAAATGGCGTCGTTGTGATGTGTGTTTGGATCGGAAAGTCGGCATCAATGCCATACACTGCTGCCTGCTGTCACTGCTGCTCCCGATTGTTTGCTAAAATGTTGAGCGTTTGGGAATCCACTCCTCCGAGTCGAGGAGACGGGCCAGGGATAGAAAGACTTGGTGGACGGCGTACGAATCATACAACCATTGCGGAGGTGAGGCCTTTTGCAATGTATGTGAGACCTATTGCAGGCGCGGGCTCGGCGTTGTTGGTTCGATCCAGTCGAAGAATGTTGACCAACTCAGCGAGTTTCTTGTAATGGAGCGCGACCATGGCAGACACCCCAGCCGGCGGGATGAATAGCAGGGAGGCCGGAGAGATCCACGTCCGCGTGCGAAGATCGACGCGAATACCAACCCGTGGTTCAGATTCGACGATCGTGGCGGACAGGCAGATCTTCTCTTCGAACAAGTCGACGGGGGACGATCAGAACCAAAGCCTTCGTCGACGAGGGCCGTTGATGTTTGTTGCAGGATCTTGAGAGAAACTCGCTTGCCGTTGACTGATCCGAGAATCTGATTGCAATAATTCCGTTTGAAGTTGCCCTTCCGAAATGACGTGTGGGTTTTGTGCCTGGGGAAGCACGGTGGCGGTCCCGAGCGCAGGAACGAGGAGGGCTCGGAGACAGGGACAGACCTGAACCAGGTTCCACGACGTGAGGGTTTGAATCAGACAGACCAGGCTGACTGAGCAATGAAAAGAGAAAAGCAAACGTCAAGAACGGCCGTTACGGGGTCTCGTCGTCTAGGCGGTTGAAGGTTGGTGGTTCAGATACTAAGCTGAACAGGTTGGCAACAGAAAAAAAAAGGTGACAGCGAAGACTCAGCACATGCCCTTGTAGAATCTCATCAAGGCTCACATGGCAACGCTGGCTTCATGTTGAGGAAGAGGATCACACCCCATGGCCATTTCCAGAATAAAGACGGAAGGTATGTCGATCCCATTGCTACCAAATACTTGCTACGTAATCCTTTTATTCAGGGGCATGTTCGCCTTCTCCCCGCCCAACCGGTTCCCTGGAAGCAGGCTACCGTGACAGTCAAGCAGAGAGGAACCTGGCAATTTGCATGCAGAACCGTGATGACCGAGGGAGGGAAGCCGAACCGACTCTTACCTTGTTCGCCAATCTCATGAGGTGAGCTGCTAGCTGGGAGGTATCACGGGTTGAGTGGTCGTTGAATGGGCCGCGCACCCAAGGAGGCTAGATTTTCCCTCCACAGGGATGCAGTTGCGAGGTTGCCCGGAAAAAGCAAACGGTGGGGTTCAGGGTCGATCCCCATTTGGTTTGAATAAACCCCTGTCACTTCTGAAACGTCCTAAGCTTCGGGGAGGCGGCCGGAGGGGACCAATTAACTGAATGACAGGGCGCCACTCACCTGCCGGTTACAGGGGTGACAGAGGCCCAGATCTTCCGCTGATCTGTTCGTTGCAGGACAAATGGCTCATCATCAGCGGAGTCGAGATGTCGCCTCTCGTTGGAAGACGGTGTGACGACGGCGTGGGCTGTTGGATCGGAGTGTGAAGGCCATGTTGATTCGACGGCATCTGATGTTCCCTCGCCCACTCGGGAACCTCACCGCTCCCCTGCCGCATCGCCGCACGGCGTCTAAGCCAGAGACAAACCGCGAGTTTCGCACCTTCCACAGCGTCAAGCATCAGCACCTCTGCTCAGATGTTTGCAGAACCTCCCACTCAAAAACTACCCCTCCAAGGCCAGACCGACTGCCGTACGACTACTGGCACTCCGCAAACCCGCACGGTCTGGCTTCTGTCTCGGAGAGAAGAGTATCCCTTTTCTCCATCAAATCAGATCTCCCTCCCGGTATCCACGGTGCAACACCTGGCCACCCCCAAGACGGGAGTTTCTCAAGGCGGAAGTTGGCTACTACGGCCTGCCGACAAGGTTGCCGTGAGACGGCAACTCGCATCGCGCGTTTGCATCACAGTTAAGCGATCTTCATGCGTTGGGCCCGAACAGCCGGGGTGAACGAGGGAGGAATTAACCCCCCGAAACATCTTTTCCTGGAATTCTACCGCGTCCAAGTCTCCAAACCCGGTAACATGGTGTGGGTGGTTGATATTCTCGGCCAGGGGACAACGGCTAATATACATGGGATTCTGCGGTTGTCTCCAGGTATTTGCAATATTGAGAAAGATAATTAAATGATTCTCGAAACCCAATAGAAAAGAAACCAGTGCTTCAAAAAGGCGGGGAAGGTCAGTGGAGTTGCTGCCTATAGCTCGAGACACTTGAACCCTCAGCGCACTGGTGATGCCAGGTGAACCCAACACTATCAACCCAGTGGCTCTCATCTTCCAAAAAGTTCGAAATATTTGCAGACTATACGTAGATATGTAGACTGATAAAAATCCAATACGGGCCAACTTGATGTACTCAGCCGAGATTTCCTACCTGACTCGGCTCCAAACGCGCTTAGAACACAAACATCAGACGCCTCCTGACTCTGGTCCCGATACGTCACAGGGAGGTGTGTAAAAAAAACAATACTGATGTCGTTGGCATAATATTATTAGATCATGGTCTCTTCTCGTCCTCCATTGTTCTGCAAAAGTTTCTCGCTCGCACGTGTCTCCTTTTCCATGCTATGGTACACATACAAAAAGCCAACGCTCACAGCCCTCTCCGTTTTACCACACCCGACCCTCTCTCATCGCGGTCGTTGGTTTGGTCCTTTCCTGTCCCCTTCCCCTCTCGGCAAGAAAATTATGATATACAATACAGGCCCGATCGATCGGTGACTGGTCTTCAGAATCCGGGGATCCGTTGTTGAACACTCGTATAAAAAGGCAGGCGACACGCAGTCGCAGAAAAAAGAAAAAAGAAGCCGGGTATACGACAGACAGACGAACGAGCCAGAAAAGGGTAGAAACACAAACTGCGACATAACCCAAACTCCATGCCCAAATCCCAAAACCCAATTCCCCAGACTAAGCTTTGCTGATCTGTGTCAACTGAGAGTCCAAACTCCAGCCAAAACACACTATGCTTTGGAAAAAAAGAGAGAAAAAGGAATAGAAACGAATGACAGAACCTCCTTTCACACCTCCAAAGCCACGTTAGTCGGGTGCTCGACAATGACCGACGCCCTCTGTTTGGAGAGAAGCTGGAGCTGGATGGGCGGTTCTCCCGGGGATCCCCTACGATCTGGTGCGACTCTAACGCTGCCACGGGTGCTCCGGACGATCATACCAGTCTCTACTCTGTCTTGGATCATCTCGTCTAGCATGCGGCTCATCTCGTCGACGCTCTTAGTCCGTTTCCGGAGATGCGACACCTGTCTGGCCAGGGAAGTACTGGGCAGGCTCGTAGCCGGTGGTGGCCCGGGATTGCTGTCGAGAATCTGCGATCCGCGATGCTCTGAGCCACGATGCTCCAACACGCGATGCTCTGACCTCGACTCAACACGTTCGGCATTATCTCTCGACTTCGCCGCAGTCTTGTATGCTGCTAGCATCTTGTCCTTGTCATCGAGTCGGGCTCGAAGCGCCGCAATCTCCACATCCTTTTCCTTAATGAGGGCGGAGACACTGTGGTCTTCTCCAACCATGATTGCCTTGCCCGATGTCAGGCCAACCGAGGTACGAGACGAGCTGGCGCGCCGGGCCTGCAGGAGGCGCTTTTCGAGGGTTTGGATGTATCGATTCTTGTCCGCGAGATCAGCCTGCAACGCGCGATTCTGAGACGCAAGCGATGCTGTCCCATCTCCAAACTCGCCCGTACTGTCCTCATCCTCAATGACCACCGGGGGTTCTACGCCCGTTGATGATCGATGACTGCTTGTCTTGCGACCGATAGTTGAAGACGTCGACGTCATGGATGCGGTTCTTTCCATAATTGGCCTCCCGACATTGGATGCAGCTATCGAAGACCTGATAGAGCCTTGTGAGTACCGTGTGTGCATCCCAAGCGAGCTATATGTCCCGTTTGCGTTGACCCCAGTCGACTTGGAACTGAGGATTAGCCTGTTCAGATGGTCTATCCTCTCCTTCAATGCGGTCCGAGCCAGCTGCATCTCCAACATCTGCTCTTCATGTCGCTGCTCGGCCTCTTTTTCACGAGCCCTTTCCTCCTCAGCGTCGCGTTCATTTTCTTCCTCCACTTCCTTCTTATCGCCACTCTTTGCCTTACCCTCCAACTCCTTTTTTAGTTCAGCAATCTCCATTCGGTAGCGCTCAAGCAGAACCCTAGCACCGCCGTCTCCCCCAGCACCAAGAGCCTCTTCTGCACGCTTTGCGTGGCTTACGATGTTGTTCTTGGCCCTTGACGCAAACTTCAACGTGTTGAGTGTTTCCGCCGTATGTGAGTTGGCAGTTGCCATGCTGTTTGCGGAGCCGATTTGTATGGTACAAAGGATGCTGACCAGTGAATTTCCAGAGAGCGCTCCTTGCAGCAATCTGGTGAGCTTGCTGTCGCGGTACGGGAGATGCTTCCCATCCTTGTCAGCCTGCTTGCCATCTTTCTCCTTGTGCTCCGAAAGTTTGGCAATGACGGTGCCGAGGGTCAGCAGACTTTTGTTGATATGAGAACCCTCTTGCCGCCGCTCCTTCGTTTCCGCAGCCTTCTCAGAACCGGCCAAGTCAATGAGACTTAGCGTAGATACTCGGACGCCCCCTGGAGGGAGACCTTGCCGTTTACTATCCCCTGTAGCATTGCCTGGAACGCGTTCTCGGCTCTCCACCACAATCTGTACAACGGCGTGACTTCGGGAACTCCTGGCGTTGAATTGTGTACTCGCTGTCCGGCGTGCTTGGTCACCGCGAGCAATTACTCGGAGAAGCTGTGTTGGACTTTGCACAATCTCTTCCTTCAGAGGACTTGCGTATACGCCTCGCTTGCTGTCCTCGCGAAGTTTGATCTCCTCCTGCGCCTGGTTCATACCGGGGCCGGTGGGGGCCGTCGACATACTCAGGAGATCGTGGATCTTCTCGTTGTAGATTTCCAAGTAGCTGACGCGAAGCAGGAATTCTCTGGAGGGCGTTTCCCGGATATACGAGAAGATGTCGGTAATAGCTAAAGGTATTACGCCGGGAGACGACGCGGTACCTTGCATCGAAAACGTTTTTCCAGTACCAGTCATGCCGTATGCAAACACAGTTCCATGGTAGCCCTCCATCACTCTCCGAACTAACCGTTTTGCGCTGTGGTCGTAAACCCTCGAGTTGTCATCGTGGGTCGCAAAAACATTGTCTAGAATCACCATTTAGCAATCAGCCCACTTCTGGATTCCTTGCGAAGAACATACCGTAATAATGATTGCCTCCTTCCTTTCCATTGTAGGCAATCAATGATTTCCTTGCATCTACCATCCAGTCACCCTCTGGTTGGTCGCCTCCCGCGGCGTCTGGCCTCACTCGGACGCTGACGAGAACATTTCCTTTACCATCGATTTTCGACGACCGCTTGGAGCTTCCGGTGGCGTCTGATTTTTGTGGCACACCCTCGATGAGATCCTCGTATTGCGTTGCGGACGTTGAGTATGAATCCTGCGCTGATGAACTGCGGCTTTGGGGCGGCGATGATACACTGATCAGGCCATCGGAATTCCTGGTTCCGACCAAGCGGGCGACTGACTTGCCCTCGCCGGTGCCGTTGAGAAGGCTGGGCGTGCTATTGGAGAATTGATATGTTGGGGTCGTTGGCGTTTTTGATTTTCGTGCCGCCAGACCGGCGGAAAGCGGGCTTGGTGGCAGGCTAGCGATCCGACCTTCTCCGCGAGGAGGCTGTGGGAACGAAGCTATGCTGACAACCTTTCTTATCGTCTTGCCAGGAGTGCTGAGACCAGGCATTCCAGACACCGCCCTCGGCTGCGGCAGGGCTCCCGTTGGTGCAGGTAGTGCGGGGGGCGGAAATGCCGCTGATGGAGCTCGGAGGCTCGTCTTCGGCGTGCTTGGTGTGGACCTGCTGCCTGGGGCCGGAAGTCCCCCGGTGCTCTTTCGTGTCTTGCTGACGGGGAGGGCCGGAAGAGCCGCCGTCGGGGGGCCGAGCGACGGCCGAGAGGGTCTCGGTAGCGAGGCGGACATGATAACGCCGTGATTCTCGAGAGGTCGAGCGCACCTGTGCGACAACAAGCGAGTTCGAGCCGCCGAGAAAAGGTTATAATCGCTGTGCGGAATTGGTGAAGGCCATTAATTGTCGCTTGCGACGGAGTACAAAGATGGTTTCCGCTGTCAGGGCGCGGGCCGGGTTCAGTATGTTTAGGGAATGTTCGGCCGAACGATCGCACGGGATCCAGAGACGGATAGAGACCCAAACTACCACGAGGTCGGGTCGTGAAACGTTGTTATGCGGGAGGCAAAGCGAGAGTATTGCTCATGAGACAAATGATGCAGATCTGTTGCTATTCTGTAAGCGCGAGAGCCCAGAGGGACATAGAGGCAGCGGGTCGCAGGATCTCCTCATAGACCAGAACCGTGGGAGCCGTGCGAGGCCCTCGGGGACGGAAACGAAACATAAAACCTACCGGTGCGGGCTAGTTTGCCGGGTATGCCGTCTGTCAGTTAAGACACCGGCCAAAATTCCAACCGGGCAGCCTCTTGAGCGAAAAGTGGTTGCAAAAGTGCTGATAGCGAGCGATGTCGTCACGTCTGAGCTTCCAACTCGCGATTCCCGATCGGCACAGGAGTCGTCAAGGCTCGTGGCGTGGATTGGCAAGCGGTAGCGCAAAGTTAAGAAGGGGTTCGGTCGGTGTTGGTGTTGGCTTTTAGATCAGATCGGGCCGCTGCAGTGGCAGTGGCGGGGAACAAAGTCGGAGGGAGCGCGAGCCACTCTGGGATCCGGCCTAGCTTCCAAATGCCAGAAGTTGGTCGAGTTCAGATGAGCGATGGGTCCCGGATCATTGTCGATTGTCGAAACGAGCGGACAGCCGGGATGCGAAAAGTGGCAGGTCGATTCAGTTTGCGCGAGAAGCGCCGGTACGGCCAGCGAGAGAGCGAGACGGGATGGATTCGAGCTGTTGGCCCACGATGAGCACCGAGTCGCTATATCGGTGGATCGCTGTGCTCCAATCACAGCTTTGGCAGATGCGGGAGGTGCAACGCAACAGAAGAACACGAAGGAAGCGATTCCGACACAAACCAGTCGCGAGCGGGCCAGGCTGCGATCAGGATGGGAGACGGGTTGCTGTCGCGAGAAGCAAAATTTCTCGAAAAATACGCGAGAGGAGCGAGAAGCAGTTTGGCAGGCAAAGCAGGGCGTCAAAGTCGTGTTCAATGTTCCCGGTCTCCCAGGTCCCCTTTCCTTTTTCCCACCCCCCCTTGTTCGTCCGTGGTGTCTTTTCACGAGAAAGCCCTCCACATCCCACAGCCCTTGCTCCAACCAGCAGTGGGCCCTTGCCCTTTTCGTGAAGAAGCAATTTGACGGACCATCATCGGGCCCCTGCTGATCCCTGCCAGGGCATCTTGGAACTCATTAAGCCGTTTAGGGAGAAGAGGTCTTGGCGGTACGTCGGCTAGGGGATGCCGGCAGGCCGCTGAACCAGAGAACCCCTCGCCGTTCGGCCATTTTGTGCTCAGTTCAGAGCATGGTTCTCGCGTCGATTCAGCCAGCAACTCCCAGGCTCCCTGGAGGCGAGAGACGCGGCTCGTCTCCCCACAGCTTACTATTGAGCCCACAAGACAGAAACGACAGCTCCCGCTCCTGACGTTCTCCACGCAGGGAAGGCACGAGGGAGGACTTTGGCATCCTTGCAGCAATGATGGCCACAAGCGGGTCTCGTCCCATCCCAAAGGATGCACAGTCAAGCGCGAAGCTTCCCCCCCAGCTTCCCCTCGCGCAGCGTCCTGGTCATCAGCAGCTTCTGCGGTACTAACGATTATCTCCGGTCTACTGCACCGGCAGTGGATGGCATTCTGCCCAATCGCTTATCTACCAGCTGTGATGTGAAGGGGTGTGTATTCGCCGGCCTCGATTCGGAAGCCGCGAGGGAAACGGCGTGGAAAGGTCCTTTCTTCTGCTTCGTTCCTCGCCGCTCCTCGGAAAGTGTGGAGGGGAACCGACAAGCCAGGTCGACCAGGGTGGGCTGCGTGCTGCATGCGCAGGCATGGCGATGCAGGTCCGCCTTCCCACTGTCACCAAAGTGTGATACCATCACACCTTTTCCACGGGAGCAGTGTCTGTGGATCTTGACCGAGAGGTACTACGATAGTGTCACACATTGGCCCTGTGGACCGCACGCTATGCAACACCAACTCGTGGCAGAGGGCTTTTCTTCATCCTCGATAACTTCGCAGCCCATGTCGAACGATCGTGATTGGAAACGAGGCGTCCTCCAACGATCATAGCCCCAAACAGCAATTACACACGCAAAGCTGTGCAGCAATTGGCTGGCACATCAGGATGAGGGCTCGAATCGCAGAGCTGAGACGAGCTCGATAGAAGCCACTTTCACCTACACAGGCAATCAAACCCTCACCCGCGAACTGCTGCAGGTGTGAGTCGTCCCCAGAGTACGAAGTACATCGTGGGAATTTATCGGTAAAGGTGCAATCTCTCTTCCTTCCGGCAATGCAGCATGCTTGAGGGGGCCCGCAGTTGGTTTCCCAGAGACTCGGGGACCGTGCGCTTATCGGCATATGCCATCGTGTGATGGAAGAGTTCCAATGTCACCGAGGGTGGTGTCGCTGGCGCCAGCGGCGGGATCGGATCTCAGGCTCACACAAAGGGCTTCCATTGCAGCCTGCACGTCTTGCCTGCAGGTCACTTCCATGGAAGCCGTCTGATGCTTGATCCCAGAGCCACGGCTGCGCGAGAAGAATGATCTTCAACCAAGCCTCCCACGCACCTGGAAATCGTCTCAACTCGCTACATGCAAAAACGGGCCCCTTTTGTTTCGTACGAGGGAATCACAGCGCGGTCGGGCTACCGCTCTTGAATTCTCCAACTTTACATCCATGATCGACGGCATGCAACGTCTCCAACTATCTGTGTCAGCTCGAGAGGATTGCAGTGGCTCTAAGACCTACCCAACTAAAAGTGTTCCCGAGTCTGGTCGACAACGCCCTCCACTCGGCAGAGGGTCGAATTTAAGGTGACTTCAGCCTTTTCAGATAACCGATATACTCGTAACTACTGAGTAGTTGAGGACTAGAGCTTCGATAATAACGGCTTAACGGCTGATTTGACAGGTCGAGACGAGATGGATGCTCTCTGCAAATAGTACGGCAAGCTACATGGTGTCCTGCAGGTCCAATCCAGGCTGCCGACATTACCATTCAAGCAGCGGAAAGGAAATGTCAATGCGTTTCTGCCGCCAGCATACCAATATCGCTGGTTATCCCCTTTCTTCGAGAAACGCGGCCCACTGGCTGCATACTCGTTACCTACGCGGGTTTCTTATGGGAAGGTATTGGGATCATGCTGATTCCAGTGTCGTCCTGGCTGAAGATCAATGGAGTACTTCGTATTTTGAGTGATCCCTGATGACGAACAATTCGTTTCCGATTAGAGAATCGCATGGTCAGAACGTTGGGCAACTAAAATATATCCGCAAAGTCTCGAGATAAGAACATTCTGCGTTCCAGGGAATGGTGACCTTGCCGCAGACGTGCAGCTTGGGTGTTACAGCATGCATCTTCAACCGTCAGCTAGCCACCGATGACAACCATACCGCCCACCTTTACAACTTTGCACACCCACATCAGTTCTGGGACCGATGATACCGGCATTAGCGAAAGTGGAAGGGCATAAAAACTGCAGCCGACATGGAGCCTATTGGGCAGTGAGTCCATCAGGTCTGATTTGCCGTGCGTTTTTCTATCCTTCCCGCCGTGACACACTCACAAACCTCATCGACCGGGCCAGAAAAGGTTCCAGGTCCAGCCCCCGGTGGGAAGTGGGGGCTCGGGTCTACACGGTTGGCCCTCCCGGCTCCGGCGCAGCTGAGCGCGGAGACGAGATTCTGGGGCCGATCAAACAGATGGCTGCCGGGATGGAGCAGGGTTGATCCCTCCCGCCTCTCTTCCTTCAGCTGCAGGTTTGCGCAAACAACACTATACAGCGTTTCATGATTTATTTGAGAAAACAGAGACACTGTGAAAGAGCGTGGCCAACATAGCGGATCTGAGTTGGACTGTTTATGATCTCTATTCAGACTCGCTCGTGTCTGTGGTGGCACAATACAAGTCACTCTTCGGCAGCTGTAACCACAGCAAGCTGTGCCGAGCGTCTTGTTTCCATATACAGACTCTATCTCTTGCACTCAGTAGCCGGTGTTTTCCTAATAACAAACTAGTATTCCCCTTGTCTCGGGCTTCTCTGTTAATGCATACAAACCATCGTTTCCAACATTGTTTCGATCTCTCACCCCAAACAGCACCGTTTCTCCCGGGGAAAGTTGTCATGATTCCTCCAGGGATGATGGCTGACTGGCCCGTTGGGTCGCAGCGGAGTTTGTGACAGCTGAACCCAGTGTCCCGTGCTCAGTGAGCTTCTCAAACTGCCGTCATCCCACGACAGGGTCAACCCAGCGGTGTCTCCGGGCTTTTTCAGCCTTTGCGACAGTCGATCTGGCCAGGTTAACCCGGCCTCATCATGTGCAGCCCGACGGCTTTTCAAACTGTGACAAGCTTGTCTCTGCAGTCTCAAGATTGACTTGAGGTGCAGATAGCCTCGAAGGCCATCCTCCATCTGCCCACCGGAAAGCGGCCGACCGGCTCCGGCTTATGTCTTGCAACTCTCAGGATTCCCTTGCACCATCCTCTCACACGAGCCGCACGCCTCGGCCGACACTACGTGTCTCAAAGACCTCAACGAGGCCCGAGCCTACAGCCTCCCGCAGCACCCAGTCGAACGAAACACCATGAAAATCCTTCCACTTCTTCGTACGCCCAGGCAATATCCCCGCAAACTCCCCGCGTGACTTCTTCGCCAGGAACGCCTCCTTGTCACCAGCGATGCCCCCATCCCACTTCTCCCTCAGATCACTCTCCGGCATCTCCCTCGCACCCGTCCGCTCCAGCAACGCCGCGAGATGCTCCAGCGCCCCCGACACCAGCTTCAGAAACGCCCCACCCCCCGGCACCGCAACCCTCAACCCCCCTCCTCCCCTCTCCTTACTCCCCCCG
>Ga0247760_1000405_pt1 | contig 47571 bp, 45 predicted proteins | sample UWRJL171409R4_FD_179936 | JGI IMG/M metagenome (GOLD analysis project Ga0247760, IMG submission 179936) | Plant litter microbial communities from Arlington Agricultural Research Station in Wisconsin, United States - UWRJ-L171-409R-4 | ecosystem: Environmental > Terrestrial > Plant litter >...
AACGCCAGACTCCACTGCCAACCTCGTATTCAGTCAGCCAACCTCGCTTCGCAGAAGCGAGTGTGGCCAATGCACTCCGTGCACTGGCCACCCTCACGGCTATAATAACACGGCTTCCACTCTCGAACATAGAAATAATTAATCACCTTCAACACACTGCTTTCCAATGCCTTGACCCCTTTTGCATTTCAACATTAAAACCTTTTTACTTCTCGTTATTAATGAGGTTAAAAGTGTAGGAAAACGTTATCCTTAGGTTATTAAGGCTAATAACTTAGAAAAAAGTAAGGCCTTTATTATTCGTTTTATATATGTTATTATATATTTAAATGTAGTAATCTTATGCTTACTGCTTTTTATATTACTTATAGGTTTAGAATAATCTTTCTGCCTTATTAATATCGCTTTTAAATAAGTCCTTTACTTACTTTAGAGTGTAGGAAACTTCCTTATTGTTAAGTAGCTTTATTGTGGCTTAGAAAGGAGTGTAATTAGTTATAGCTTACTTACAGAGATAGTAACGGTAGTTTCTAATCTAGTATATAGTGAAGATAATGTTAAGGAACTGGTCTTAAAAACTTATAATAACCTTATGATTTAAAATGCTAGTGTGGTTAGTGAACGTTACGATAAAGGTCTTATACTTAATGCTAAGTTAAGGTCTTGAATTAAAGCTGTCGTTATTGTGGTTCTTATGATAATTGTACCCTGCCTTAAGTTTAAACCTCTATTTCTTTCCGTCAGTGAGGGTTGCCTTCATAATGGCCTTCTAGGGACAGTTAAGCTTAGTAGTTAAAGAGGCGTGCGATTAAGTTTTAGATTTCTGAATTACGCTTTATTGGCAGGTATAGAGGTGATAGGTGTTGCTGAAGTCTTTAACTATATTACTTATGCGTACTTTAATAATATAAAAGCCAGCTTACGCTGTGAACTTGTGTAGGTCGCTCTTAAGATTTTCGCAAGAGTTATATAGCTCTGTATTGAGGCGGTGGCTGGCTAGAGGGTTGCATAGAGGCTTTATCGGTTTGAGAACCTCATTATTATCGGCTTCATTCGCATCGGGGTTAGCCTTATTGAGCGCATTGTGCGCTGGGCCTTTACGGCCTCCTGAACGCCTAGTTAGCCCAGAAAAAAGTGCGCGTGGGTGTCGCATACCTCTAAGGACTTCATCACGAGTGTTACGTAATTGAAAGAGGTTGTTGTTATGTGGAAGAATTGAAAGAAAGCCGTCGCGATTGATAGAATTAATGCGCCTGGCTGTGGTGGGGGGCTCTGTTTTGGTGGGGAATAAAGTGGGGCATGGTGTAAATAGACTGATGTTATGGTGCAAATAGACATTCTTAAAATAAAACCTCTTTATATTTACATAGAGGAAAAAATGATAAAAGCCTCTTATTACTTATTTTATACAGAGAGGAAAAATTATTATTATTATAAGAACCTCTTATTAAAAGGAAAATTGTTAGGTTTTCACAACCCCTAACCCTGGCACGTGTGGTTGACTACGTGAACGCGACGCGCCCCCTGTCAGCAAACGCTGGGCTTATAACTTTGACAAACGCTAACCAGAGCTCTAGACGCGTTTATTGGGTAAATACGACTACTAGAGGGCTAAATACGAAGATCCAAAGATTATTAATAAGTGGTTTACCCTCGTGCATAATATAAAGGTTAAGTACAGTATCCTTGATGAAGATACGTATAATTTCGACGAGACTGGCTTTATAATGGGCATTATCACCCCTTCTATAGTAGTTACTACCTCAGATGGCCGTGGTAGGGCTAAACAGGCCCAGCCTAGTAATCGAGAGTAGGTTACAGTTATCCAGGAGGTAAATATTTAAGGCTAAGCCATCCCACCATTTATTATCTTAGCTGCGTAATATCACCTTACTAATTAGTATCAAAAATACGACCTTCTAGTCATCTGGTGTATTGTAATAACCGATAATAGCTGGACTATAAATGAGAAAGGGATGGATTAGATTTAGCATTTTAATTTGCACATAATGTCTCGTATGAAGGGTAAATATTAGCTTTTAATCCTTAACGGCCACAAGAGCCACCACTCTGAAGAATTCAAGACCTATTACCAGGAGAAGAATATTATTACGCTCTGTATACCTCTGCACTCTTCACATATACTTCAGCTTTTAAATGTTAGTTGTTTTAGGCCGTTAAAAAAGACGTACAGCTACTAAATTAAGCAGTTAATGCGGATAAACATCACATATATTAGTAAGCTGGAGTTTCTTTATAAGTTTAAAAAGGCTTTTTTTGCTTTAATTATAGAAAAAAATATCTAGGGAGGCTTTACCAGAGCTAGCCTTATACCACATAACCTAAAGAGGGTGATATTAAAGCTAAATATACATATTCGAACCTTAACACCCTTAGCACTAAACCTAGCCACCAGATTACCTTAAGCCTCCCAAACACCATATAACCCTTAAGAGGCCACCTTACAGTTAGTATTTATTAAAACTCGAATTTCCAACTATTAGGGCAGCTCCTTAACCTTAATATTTACTGCTATGGATCGACTAGCTAAAGGTACAATAGTTGTAATATACAAGGTGGCTCTTTTACGTACTGAGGTCTCGGCACTACATAAGGCTAATAAGAGGCTTAGTAAGCGACGGAGGGCTAAAAAAACACGTGTACGGCTTAGAGGGTCACTTACTATACAGGAGGCACAGGATTTGCTAGATCAGAAGGCTGTGGGTGAGCAGTTGGCTCAAGAAACATGACAAAGTGGTGGTGGTGCAGGGGGGTCTCGTACGAAGATCCGGTGTTGTGGGGTGTGTGGCAAGCCTGGCCATAATGCGCGCACTTGTAAGGAGGCTGTAGAATCGTCTGATTTATCTGTTTCTGATTCAGTTATTGTTATTTCCTAGCGTTGTGGTGGTTTAATTATAGATAATAGTAATAGAGTAGTAAAAAGTGCAACACTCGCTTGTCTGCGACACTCGCTTATTAAATACGTTAATCGAAGTTATATAGTTCTATAATATAGTAGGATGAATAATAAATAATAGTGGGTATGGATATAATATAGATTGAAAGTTATAGAAGTACGTGATAGTATATTAAACTTCGTAGCTTATAGCCTATTGCGTAAGCTATAGAGGGGGGGTTAAAGGTTGTGAGTTGTAAGGTGTTAAATCCATCCATCAAAATAGGGGTGAGAAGACCTCTCTTTATAAACAACAGTCCTTTGTTGCCTTGGGGACCGGAAAATCCATTATTGCGTCGCGAACCGGCTGTTTGCAGCCGTTTGTGCCGTGCGAGCTGTGCTAACAAAGGCTCTTTGTTATAAGGTTAATTATTAATCAACAATAGTATTATATGGTTAATTATAGTTATAAAAATTCTTAGTGCATTGTTATATCTTTATTAGTCAGCGAGATATAATTATTTAAAGTTTATAACTAACATAAACAAACATCCCAAATCTCAAAACATATACCTATTACATAGATAGATAGACAAAAAGAGACAAAGGCCTTACTACCTTAACGCCTTACCACCCTGAAACCTCTATCACATCACTAATTACACCACATACCCTATCCCCTATCCAAAACATGATGCTACAACCTCTTATACTGCAAACCACTCCCTGAATTCGACAAAATATAATAACCGCCCTTACTACTCTCCTTCCTACTCTGTTCTACATGTGTTTGAAACCTTATGTCACGAAAGCTGAAAGGAAGGAGCGGAGCGAGGATGGAACTCCGGAGCCTGGTTCCGGAGTGCGGAGCTGCACCCCGGATTCGTCATGGAACCGGAGCGTGTAGCCGGAGGTCTGAGTGTAGGTCCGAAGGACTCCACTCCGAATCGCCACCGACTCGGTAGTGTTGACAGCCTCCGAACCGCTGCAGACAGGAAGCTTCCTTCCATTCTGCAAGGTTCAGTCTATGTAACTAAACCAGACTGTTTGCAAGGCTTTCTTTGGTGAATCTCTCCCTTGGTAACCGTTCTTACAAGTTTCCATCTGTAACTTAATGGCATTCTGCTAATTTTGCTCCCTTCGCTAGCGCAGCTATCCTGACTTACATGAGGCTGGCCCCTGGCCAGCCTTCGCACAGTGAGTCACGGTGCTAATCAGGGGGTCCAGGGCGTAGCTCTAACTCTCTGAGAGCCATGGGGGTATTTCGCGTGTGACAGCTCGTCGGCAACTTGTCAGCGTTTTAGCTTTATTAAATTAGCACAGTTATATAAAGTTAACATCTGAAGCTGTTAAGTAAAGCGGTTATATAAGGCTATCGTATGAAGTTATCTTATAAAGGTAGTGTAATTACTGTTGTTTCTTATATAAAGTAATCTTATAGATGTAAATAGTTACGTCAGTAAAGTAAAGCATGTAATCAGGGCGTTAAAGTATATAATCCTAATATTATAGCTTTTCTCACCAGTTTAGGCAGCATCTAATGTGTTAATCAACCCTTACAAGCTCCGCATTACTCTTTACGTCATAATGCCCAGCTAGTTTTACACTCTTTTTTCCATTTACTATATCATTAAGTAAAGTATATCATTAAGTAAAGCATATCATTTAGTAAAGCATGTTATTAAGTAAAGTGTCATCATTAAGTAGAGAATGTTATTATTAGCTAGAAGCCAGTTTGTAGCGCTAAAGCGCTAATTTACTAGTATGACAGTAAAGTAGAGCCTAAATGACATATATATATCTTAGTAGATTTTAATAATTTTAAAGCCTATAAGCTTACGTTATTATAACACGGGGAGCTACCGTAAGTGTAGCTTAGCGTAGAACAGAGACGTAGCTCTATAAGCGCGAACAAGTCTATTTTAAATATAATATTACGTTACAGAAAAATAAGCCGGCCTAATAATTACTCCGAATTAGCTAAGTACAATCACAATGTAGCCTAATATGCTCTACTTTAATAGCATGCTCCACTTTGATGACATGCTTTACTTTAATGACATGCTGCACTTTGATATCATGCTTTATTTGAAGATATGCTGTAACGTGGGTTAATGAGAGTGAGCGCTGTAAGTAGCAGAACGGTACCTGTATTATAAATTGTCAGAAACACTGCACATTAGAATCTGTGGAATTGAGGGGGTTGCAACTGCTCGATTTCATTGCCTATCAGCTCTCTGGCTTTGCCAGAGAGCCTCTATTATAATACTGCGTGGTGGTAACAGTAGTGGTAAACTGTGGCTCTAGCTAGCGGAACTGACATCAGCTCAGCTTCTACAAGCTTACTTTCAGCTCGACTAGCTACCCTTTCCTTTTGTGCATTCCGGCCTTCGGCCGGAACCTTTATTTTCTAACATAAGGTTTTTATTCCATATTATTAAAGTGACTTAAACGGGCGAAAGTGCAACAATCAGTGACAATTAGTAAAGAATTACATACGTTACGTTCACACTAGTACTGTACAGTAAGAAAAAGGTATAGAGAATGTACGTGGTCGAAGCTACCTGATCTAGTGGCAGATGCCGCTGGATTAGGAGGGTGAGACCACGTCACTAAGACTAATGCTTATAATGCCTGCTTATTTTCACTCTCTTTCCTTTATCCATCATGTTATTAAGTAGGGCATGTCATTAAGTGGGGCATGTCAGCAAGTGGAGCATGTCATTAAGTGTACCATGTTAGTAACTGTTAGGTGGAACAGCTAAGACTAGCCAAGTTACTAATTTACTAGCGTAACAGCTATGTGGAGCCTGTACGTTATCAGCTTACGCTATCAGCCTAGTGCTAATGTTATAAATATGTAATACGGCCTAATAATTGCTCCGAAGTTGAGAACCAGAAGAACTATAATAATAAGCCATTAGGTAAAATGATAATAAATAAGAATAACGAACTTTATGTAACTTTTCCAACCTATTATACTTATCATGTGATATCTAACAGTAACTAAAGCATATTATCAAATAAAGCATGTTAGCAAGCTGAGTATGTTATTAAGTAGAACTGTTAGAGTTCCAGCTACGGTATTACTTTACGCTCACCTGCACTAAAGTATCTTTTGACTGCTTACGATGTGTGTCATCTACCGTCTACTTACATCACTTTGTTTAGCACGCTTATAATACAGTATTAGTGTATATATAACTCGCTTGTGTCAGCTATACTTAAGAAATTTGTCTTTAGGGTTTGGGTTATATAGCATCGTCACATTACTGTCACCGCTATAGTTACTAGAAAAACCCTATAATTATTTGCCACACGTCAGCAAAGGAACCTATAGTGACTAAACTTATAAATAGTAATTATAATTATACATAGAGCTTCTTTTTGTCAAATAGGGCTCACCAGTATGAAGGACGTGGTTACAGCGCGCGAGCGAAGCTATAGTTAGTGGTAAGAAAGGACGAAAGTTAATGCCTAGCCTAGAATCCAGCAGGGGAGGCCGAAGGCCTCCTTTTATAGTGGCTCTCGCCACTACAAACCCTAACCCAGTAGCTAACACTGAAAGCTCCCCGACACTTTTGAAGCTTTCGTAAGATAGATTCTGTTAGTTGGATAAGCTAGCGTGTGGTACTAAGGCATTAAGTAAAGCCTGAAACACTAATATATGTTCTGGCAGATTCCAGTGGTTTTCAAGCCTATAAGCTTACGTTACTAAAACGTAACACAGCTTAATAATTACTTTACCTTAGCTAACTATAATAAAAGAGTTGCTTTTTATTAGTTAACATTTTAATATGATTTAAAAATACTTACAATTTATACTTAAAGCTTAGTAGAGCCGAGCTTCATTAGCTTAGCTATTCACATCTTAGTAGTGTTTTAGCTAAGAGCTAAAACTTTTTTTTTCCTAATAAATATCATTTTACATTCCAGTGCAATTATAAACTATGCTTTTACATAAAGGCTTAGCTGGATAACCATGGGCAGGCAGCTTAGCTTTATCTCACCGTCTTTAAACGGCAGCATTTGTCTGTCCACACTAGTAGCGGATAGGATTTACAGCTTAAATAAAGAAGGTATCTTATGTACATCTTTAGATTCTGTCAGTGTATCTGTTAGCTTATCTACAAATGAGGCAGCCGTATGAATTTATCGTATGACGACGGCTTATGGTCATGAAGCTCGTTAGTGAGACTATATTATGAAGCTATCGCTTGAGACCTTTGTGTAAGTAGTTACCAGCTGTAAGAAAAGACTGTAAGCTCCAGTGTAAACTAGTTATGACACCGCGACCCACACTGTACCTGCCAATCTTAGGCTTTCTTGCAGTTACACCCCTTGAATAGCTGTAGTGTAGATCCAGTCTGGTAGAGACTAAGATGAGTCACTAAATTAATAAACTCTACTAACCTCTTAGCAGTGTGGGGTCGTTACGTTAATAGTGGATACATTTAAATAGAGAAATGGGTGGGTAATAAGAGAGGGGTGTGAAACTAGCCGGCTATATGACGTAAAGAGTAATGTGGAGCCTGCAGAGGTCAATTACCGTATTGGATGCCACCTAACCCGGCGGAGAAGGCCGCGACACTGAGATTATAAAGCTATATTATAATGCTTTTCAGTAACGTAATTAACTAAAGAGCTACTTATTAATATACAATTACGACGTTGTTAACTGAAGCTAAGTTACTTACACTTATATACGTAGTTAAGAAAATAATAGTATTTAAAAGGCTTATAGTAGATATTACCTATAAGCTCGGCTTAATATAAAGGATCTTCTGTGATAATTAGTAAACAATACAGCTGGTAGTTAGAGAGAATAAAAGAGTAAATATTAGGTTTTAATATATTAATATTTACAATATATAAGCTTATTAAAAGTACGTGGAAGGCTTATTTAAAGTTACGTATCTACTTATATAATAGATATTAGCTAATAGACTTATTAAACTGCTCTCTTAGTAACGTTTTAAGCACTTTATAATACTTATAAAGTTAAAAGACACTGGTTATATTAGTTATAAGAGTAAAGGAATTATTATAAAGGAGTTAAAAGATTAAGGGAGCTCCACTCCTGTAATCTCGACACGCGATAGTATATCTCTGCTTAAAGGTGTAATAAATAATAAAACAAAAACAATAGGCAGCTAAACAGTGCGCTTAAATATAGCTTGCCAGATTGATAAGCTTGCCAATTAAGGTTATAACCCACTCCTTAAGAGAGCTAAAGCTCACTATACTACTAATAACAGTACCTTTAACTAACTCCTCTCTACTTTATAAAGCTAAAGGCTCTTGTGACGACCTTGCAGGGTCGGCTCCTGGGCCAGCGCAGCCCGACGGATTCCCCGCAGTCTAAACCGTGCGGAGCGGCCGCGTGCACGGCGCTACGCACTGGGCTAGGGGTGCAAAGACCCGAAGCCCCTACAACCAATCAGAAGGTGCTCTGTTACTCTAGGTGCTCTGTCACAGAGTAAGAGAGCAGACAGAGCAGTTGCTCCGTCTGCTCTATCGCCAAGCCAGGAAGCAGACAGAGCAGGGTACAAAGTACCTCCTAATTAAATAGTATAGATAGCTATAGTTGTGCTTATAACCTCCGTAAGGGACTCTAGTTCCTTACACTAATATTCAATTATTCATTTATATCCTACTGTTCAGACTCACCTCTATGCATTATAGTAATAACAACCTACAGTGACATTAAACCCCCGTTTAGGAGTGCTAGCTCAATAAGCCGTCTTCGGAACACCCCTTACCTGTTAGTGTCCTGCTATACGTTCTGTCTTAACTTGCACTAGTCCTCTTAAGGCCTGTGTCGGGTGCAGGTTGTAATAGCTCTGTAAGGAGCGCGTGTAACATTACCTTTTATTTCTTAAGCTTTTAATATAAGCGGTTAGAATGGAACAGCTTATAGAACACACTATACTTACAGAAACTAACGCACTAGTTACTACAGCAGTAAGGAACTTCTTAACGAAAGGCTTTATTAAAAAAGGACTAAACAGCAGGTTAGTAAAGCATGTAAATAAGCTTATAAAGAACGTACACCTTTATGTAAGAGTGTCTACTTATATAGCGAGTACAGTAAGCTGAAGCGCCTATATAGTTAAAATAACAGCTATCGCTATTACTAGTAATAACACTCTTAAGGCACCTAAGATAAACCTTACTATATTTATTAATAGAAGCGGAGTGTAGGGACTTAGGGGTATAGTAAGCAGGTGATTAAGCCGATTTACTGATTTTAAAGTTAGTAAGTTAAGTATTTATTAAGAAGAAAAGAGTGGCTTACATAAGGGTTTGCGGATTAGCTGTATTATAAGCAGAGTGATAAGGAGTTACGGAAGGCTCCTTATCCTCATCCTCCTCCTAGTAAGAGGGCGAGTGAGTAGGTAAGATTAAGCCAAACAGCTTAGGTGACGGGGTCAGGGTGCGGGTGTAGGGTGTAGGCTTTTTAACACTTAAATTAAAGTTAGCCACTGCTTTTAAACGATAAAAATAAGCGAAACTTACGCTATAAGTGCTTTTTATTTATTATAAAGCTTTTAATTACAGTTAGTTAAAATTAGAGTAGAAGAAAGCGTGGTAGAAACACTTATAGATAAGACTAATTACGCTTTTAATAAGATCTGGAAGGTGTAAGAGTAAGTTAGTAAGTGAAAATAGTAGTTTTTTAAGTAAAAGGAGCAGGTGATCGTTACGTTTTAGGTAAGTGCAAGCCTGTAATCTTAGTTTTAGCTATAATGGCTGGGAGCAGGGGATGAGAATAGTGGTGTTCTTAATTTTTTTTTATATTTACCTGAAAAAAGTAAATAAATAGGGAAAGATTACAAGCTCTTGGTATAGAGTTGAGAAGCTTAGATTACCGTATAAGCTTACTGCTTTAAGTTTAGCGTGTGCTGAAAACGTGACCATGCACTAACTTAAGCGGTATAATTTGGGAAGTTACAGGCTCGACTAACCTCTGGACCTCATTATTTTCTATTTACAGCGAACTTCTTTTCAAACGTTTAGGCGCTTAAAACTGCGTTCTGAGCACCTGGGGGGTGTGTCGAACTGCAGCGGCAGTTCTTGGCGCTTAGGCATACAGGCGCCTTACCGCTCCAGGCTTGGCTGGAGCGCAGGGGCCTTAGATCATGTGCTCTCCCCACACACAGGGAGCTTCCATTTGTATATAACTGGGGAGTGCTTCGCACTCCCCTTTTCTACTAAATTAAGTCACTTTGTAACTGCACTTCCGCTGCTCCTGAGCCCCTCGTTCCTCAGCTAAAAACGTTCCACAAAGGTTCTCTAGCTGAGCCAGAGAACCAAAGGAGGAAGAATTATATAGTTGTAACCCCTTCAATTCTATAGAATCTAGAGTGTAGCGCTTCTGAAAGGTATACTGTTATTGTATGTGCCGATCCCGCGATCCCTCGATTCTGATAATCCGATGCCAAGCCGATCCTGATCCCTCGATCCGATCCAATCTGCATCCAATCTTGGCTGTGTGGGGTACATTTTGGTGCGGGGTTGTTGCCGTTGCGGGGCCATCCGGGGTGCATTTTGCGGGGTCATGTGGGGTGAGTTGGTTGTGGGGGATGCAAGTTGTCATAACGTCACGCATTCGGAACATTACAGGACATAATCATTTCTTTTGTTGCCAATAGTCTAGGACGCAGCGTTCCAAGTGATGGTTGCTTCTTCGGTCGCAATAGAGATGGACCATCCTGACTGCGAAAACTGGAAATCAATGCTGCTTCCTTGCGCCTTGTCTAGAGCGCTAGAAACGTCTCACGGTCCGCCTCGTCCTTGTCCATGCGTTGCTGGCGGTCCATCTTGTACTTCTCCATCTGGTGCTGTCGGAAGCAATACTAAGGAACCACCATAACGATGAAATAAACGACGAGCCTGGAATGCTAGTTACTAAGCAGCGTCGTGCCAGACGTGATGATGAGCTCTTTGTTGGCTTCGCTACAGTTGCACCAAAGGATGAGGGTAGCCTTCAAAATGGTTGAGTAGCTGGCGTTGTGATATAACGAACGGAATAGGTCGGAGAGTAAGGTGTTTGGGACCTGCAGGGCGCGAATTGCTAAGTTAAATAGGGAGCGAATGGACGGGGCATTGCAAATCGTTACATCAGGTACTTAGGGGTTAGGTGGCTTGACCGAGGGGTCTCTGTCGATGGGGTCTCCTGGGTCGACGGGTGGGTTGCTGTCTGCTGGGTCTGCCGTGGGCGGATCAGCTGTCGGTGGGGCGGTGGTATTCGCGTTGGTAGCTATTTGGCAATGGGATGCGACGTGATGGATGGTGCGCGGTTTGTGAGATGTTTGCGCTGAGGTGAGATGCGAGATAGAGAAGGAGATGCGACGTGGAAATGTGCGCTTTTTCAATTGGGGACAATGCTATTTAGGGCGGGCACTGATAGGAAGAGATTCGAGCTGTTTGCTGAACATAGGGAAATTCTGCACACTGTTACCAATTTTCAAGCGGGGTTGAACGCAAAGATTTTAGGAGTGGGGTCTTCATTAATTTACAAGCGAGCAGCAGGTGCCCCAATTTTTACATCTGCAACACCCACAGCTTGCTCTACTGATCCCTCATTCTTTCTACATCCCGCCTTAATCGTTCGTTTTCTGCCGCGAGTTCCTGGTTGCGCTGCTCGGATTCCTTATAGTGCTGCTCGACTTCCTCGAAGCGCTGCGCGAGTTCCTGGATGGTCGTGTCTGCCTCTCGCAGACGTTGGGTTGCCTTCTTGGCTCTTCTCTGCGATGCTTTTTGCTCCTTCTCCCTGGAAAACGACTGTACTCCTCTCGCGCGATCCCGGTTCGCCAACCGTTGCTCGCGTGCCTGCCGCTGCCGGGCCTGTTTTTGCAAGCGCTCTAATTGCTCCTCGCACCTCTTCTTCGCCTCTTGCTGTGCGCGTAGGAAGCGTGTGACCGAAGGGCTGTGCCAGCTAGCCTCCCAACACGCTGTGGCAATCTTAATGCCATCGGCCATGGTTATCTGTATATCGCGCTCTCCACGTCTCTTGGGTTTCATCAAGACATTCTCGAGTCTCATGGGGATCGGGAAGCCGGAACACTGCTAATGATCCGGACTGAGCTTCTGATCCTGCTGTTGCTGACGTATGAGCTGGAGGTGTGCTGTTTTCGGCCGCCGTGTGTTATGCCGCCAGAGCTCAAAGGTGATGTCGCCGAGCTTGGCGTTGCCAATCTTGACGATCAGACCGTATTGCACTCCGTGCTGGGCGTTGTTTGGCGACAAATTTTGAAACCACCATTGGATCGCCTCGCGCGCGTCGGCTAGCGACTGGGTATTGGCAACTTCGAGGACAAAGGAAGGGACGCCATAACCGCCAAGTAGCCGATGCTTTGGCATAATGCCGTCGTCAGCTTCTTTAGCCCCTAGATTACCGTAGTGGGATTCGTAGCGAGTTGATCCAACACGTAACACATCTTCGGTAGGTATTTGCCGCTCAGCAGCATTTATCGCTTTAGTGTTCACCACCTCGTGCCATAGCTTGGTCATTTTGACCACGAGGACACCGCTGGCGGCGCCAAAGTAGGTGACGCGACCGCGACCGTCGAGCAGCGCGTAAAACTCTTCAAAAAATCGGAGGCGAAACGCCTGAGAATTTGAGAAAGCTCCCTCCGCTGTCTACACAGAGCTGGAAGCGGCTGAGAAGAGTAGCAGCGGAGAGCCTGTCAGGGCCATTGTCAGGACTGTCAGCCATGGCGATGTCAATTTCGGTCATGGCGATGATGGGGAGCGATGATGGGAGGAGTTTGAGGAGGAGTTTGAGGAGCAGTGTTGACAAGGATTTATACCTGTCTCAATTGGATGCAGCAATTGGATGCGTTGACTTGATGGTCCAGAGTGCGAAAGCTGGTCTCACACGGTGTTGAGGGTGGAGTTTTGGTGTGCACAAACAGTAGCTAGAAAGCTCCCGCACGTTGTTAAGGTAGAGTTTTGGCAGAGACAGTAACCAGAAAGCCCCGCACTGTGGTGTAGGGCACAGGGCACAATCACGTGAGATTTACAATCCACACGACACAATTCATGCAATTCACGAGCAATTCACACAGGCGTGTTTTGCACAGAAGTTCCAGGAAATCGGAAGTTCATGGCTCCCCCGCGGCCAACTGTCAAACTACGTAATCGCGCCTTGACGCCACGGAACCGCAGCGCGGCCGAGCACTAGAGCTTCGCTTGGCTGAGAAGACCGCTCCCTGAATAGAACACGACTTGACGGCGGCAATTACTGTGTTCTTGGTTGACTGCGTTGAATTCAACACCAGTCTCCGTCCGGGATAGCTCGGAAAGGGGCCCCACGCCAACTGCAACCTAGTTGTGTCGCTGTGGGCCACCGGCCACATGTTGATATGTGACAGTCGCCTCGGAATGGATCTCAGGGAATCCGTCGATTAAAAAAAGAACCTGTAACGCATTCTTAATGGCTCGTAATGCAGGACGTTTCTTACAAGTGGTGGAATTTTTCTGCAGCTCTGAGATGTCAGCACTATCCAAAATCATGAAGCGATGCGTGATTCGAGAAGATGTCAAGGCAGTAGGCCTCGTTGCTGGCCCCGCAACTACCTAAGCATGCCCAATAGTAGACATGGACCCAAAGTATCGCACGCACAGTTCTTGCCAAACATCTCGAATCATTAATAGCTGAGATCCCCTTGATCCTTTCGTTCGCTTCGTCTCCCAATTGCCACCTACCCACCAAGCAACAACATCAAAACGGTTACGCATTCAGGACGCATTTGTTTGCAGCAACGCCAGTATGTTTGGGTCTTCCCGGGGACGATGGCGGACCTCTACCGGGCGTGGAAGAGGTGGTTTCCAACGCAGAGGCGGCAAAAATGTCGCAGCAGCCCCATGTCGGTGGTTCACCCGCCCAGGCTCTTGTCGGTACGGTGAGAACTGCAAATACTCACATGATCTGACCGAGGGAGAAAATGCCTGGGCAAGTCCACCACTCAAAGCACCATTTGACACCGAAGAATCAGATGAAGAAAGACTACGATACTATGACTGGAAATCCTTGGTCAGGGAGGATCCGTCACCCCTCCGATATAACGCCACCCCTAGCCTTGCACTAGTCAATCTATGGTCCGCAGGTGTCAAGGTTCTCGATGGCGAGGCTCGAGAGTGGCATCAGATGCTTGTTCAGGATCTGGTGGCCTTGGACGCAAAATCCGAAAGAGCAGGGTACGGAGACCGTTACCTGAGCCTGACATTGCGAACGAAGCCGGATGCCAAGGACGACTTCACCTTGCGGCTGATCCAAGATTTCCTTCGCGTTATCACCCACCCTTCCCTCCTGGATTGTCTGTCGATCGAGACTCGTGTCGGAACTCTGTATAGCGTGGTCAGCGGCGCTAATGGGGAGCGTGCCGTCTCATTCTTCATGGGTATTTGCACCGGTCTTGTGAAACAGCAACTTTGCCACCAGGCTCCGGAGAGGTCAGGTCAGTGTCTGGAAGGAATACTCGACACCCTATCCGAGCTTCTGCGTCGTGAGAGGCGTGCGTCCATCCATCCGGACCTACCTACCCTTCTTCATCATATGGACGAGGTCGTTGACACTCTTGAGGCTGGCGATGCACCGGAAAGCCATTCCTCTCAGCCCAGAAGGGAGAAAATGATCCGCCTTCGCAGGGCAGTTGATCTGTCGACCAGCCGCTTGGCCCCCAGCGGAGAAGAGGAAAACACAGACATTCTCATGACAAACCCTTTTAAAGGCGACGGACAGGTCTTTCCTGTGGAGCTCGATCCTCCAGGGGGGCGTCACGACAATGACCACTACGACATAACGGAGATCAAGATATTACCGACTCCCCAAGAGATCTCCAGCGCCGATCCTAACTATCTGCCATCCACGGATTGCCGCCAGCCACATTTTCTCCACGATCCTGTTCAGCGGTACCTCGATACGCACTTCAGACTCCTGCGGCATGATATTTTCGGGCCCCTCAAGGATATCTTGGGTGATTTGATGTTATCTATGGAACACGGCACCTTTCTCCCTTCACTTCAGAGACGAGAGATGAGCGCGCACGTTTATCCCGATGCCTCCATTGCCCACATTGCTCTTGACCCCAAACGAGGCTTCGAAGCCCATGTTTCTTTCACTCCTCCCCCTCAGCTCAAACAAAAGTCTGCCGCTGAAAAGCGGCGCTGGTGGGAGAACTCAAAGAGACTGGAACAGGGCAGCTTGGTCTGTCTGGTCTTCTTGGACGGGGAACAGGCGGTGCCGTTGCTCCTCATCGTTACCAACAAATGCACCGATCCTTCCCGGGAGCACGGCTCCTCCCTCGTATCGCAGACGCGCAAACCAACCATCGGCACGAAGCTGGCAACATTGTCCCGGGCTGACCTCCAGCGGTTGATCCGGGTTTACCAAAGGAGGCTGGATGGGATACTCGTCGACCTCCCGGGCCTCATTCCCGCCACATTTGTGCCCATTCTCGAAAACCTGCAGCGGATGGCCGTTGCCGGGGAGATCCCTTTCCGAGAATGGATCGTCCCAGACAGCGGCAAGGTCGATGAGGATCACGGGGGTCGGAGTTTAGCGCCGCCGCGGTATGCGCGCAAGGACGGTTTCTCATTTTCGCTGGAATCGATCGTATCCGGCGCGGCAGGTGATGGTGGCGGCACCTTGTCTATCAGCCCGTGGACTTCTCCAGACGACATGGCGCTTATCGACGCCATGGAGGGCCAAACCGGGTTGGATCGCGGTCAATGCCAGGCCATGGTAGCAGCCCTCACTCGCGAGTTCGCTCTTATTCAAGGACCCCCGGGGACCGGAAAGTCGTACCTTGGCGTAAAGCTGCTTCGGGTGCTGCTTGGCTGCAAGAAAGAGGCGAGCCTTGGCCCGATCATCATCATGTAAGTTCGTCCCTGCAGCATCTTGTTCTCTTTGAGCGTACCTACCCTAACCTGGCATATAAAAAAAAACCAGCTGCTACACGAACCATGCTCTTGACCAATTTCTCAAGCACCTGCTCGACGTCGGCATAACCAAAGTCATCCGCATCGGCGGACAGAGCCGGCTGCCTGAGCTAGATGGCTTGAACCTCCGGGCTGTTAGTGCGAATGTTCCCAAGACGGGGTATGAACGCTACAAGCTTGGGAGCACCCACGGGGATCTGGAAGAACACATGAAACGAATGGGGGGCATGCTGGCGCCGTTGCACAAAATCCGGGGTGGCTCATTCACAGAGCTGATCAGCAGGTTCCTCAAGCAAGAATACCCGGCTATCTACTATCAGTTCGATAGGACCGATGCCGATGGATTCACGAGGGTTGGCAGAGACCCGCTGACCAGTTGGGCCCGACCTACATGGAGAGGCAATGAAGAGACGACTCCGGGGGAGGGGACAAGCCGCCAACAACATGATGATATGGAGGCTCTAATCGCAAAGGCTAGCCAAGATGTCGACTCGTTGGCGCCGCTGGAACGCCAGGCGTTGATGGACAGCTGGATCAAGGAGATTCGGGTGAGCGACACGGACCGGCTTTTTGAGGAAATGTGCGACGCCGAGAGCCTCCGTGAGAGCCTGAACTCGGTTCATGATGAGGTGAACCGCCGGACGCTGCTCACCGCCGACGTCATCGGCATCACCACTACCGGGCTAGCCCGAGATATTGCAACTCTGCAGAAGCTCCGCTCCAAGATTGTCATATGCGAGGAGGCGGCCGAGGTGCTGGAAGCCCACATGATCTCGGCCCTCATGCCCGGGGTCGAGCACTTGATACAGATCGGCGACCACCAGCAGCTCCGGCCGCAGATCAGCAACTACTCGCTAAGTGCGGAGACGCCGACGGGAGTGCTCTACCAGGTCGACAGAAGCCAGTTTGAGAGGCTCGCCGTCGGTCAGCCGGGAATATCCACCATGCCCGTAGCCCAGCTGAACGTGCAGCGTCGCATGCGTCCGCAAATAGCGAGGCTGATCCGGGACACCATGTACGCTACCCTACAGGACCATCCATCCGTCCAGAGTCTCCCTCGCGTAGTTGGCATGCTTGAGAATGTGTTCTGGCTGCATCACGACAACACCGAGGACACGTCCACCGACGATGGCCGTCTGCGGTCGCACACCAACACGTGGGAGATAGAGATGACCACGTCCCTCATCCGCCACCTGGTGCGGCAGGGAGTATACAAGAGCACCGACATTGCCGTCCTGACGCCTTACACCGGCCAGCTGCAAAAGCTACGGACGGCCCTGAGCAACGAATTCGAGATCTCGCTCAGCGACCGGGATGCCGAGACGCTGGTCAGAGAAGGTTTTGGGGTAATGCTGGGCAAGGACGATGCCATACGACCAAAGCTTCGCAGAGGGCAGCTGATAGACTCGCTGCGTCTGGCCACGGTGGACAACTTCCAGGGCGAAGAGGCCAAGATCGTCGTCGTGTCGCTTGTCCGGAGCAACAAGGAGCGGAAGGTGGGATTCCTGCGGACCAAGAACCGCATCAACGTCTTGCTCAGCCGCGCTCAGCTCGGGCTCTACCTCATCGGCAACACGGATACCTATGCCCAAGTCCCGATGTGGGCGGATGTACAGCGACAGCTCGCAGATGCTGGCGCTGTAGGGGATGCCTTCGGGTTGTGCTGCCCACGCCACAACGAGACACCGATGCGATGTGCCAAGCCCGAAGATTTCTTGCGCCAGAGCCCCGAAGGCGGCTGTCATCTCCCCTGCAACTGGCGGCTGGACGCCTGCGGGCACCGTTGTCACGCCACATGCCACTCGGAGTCGCTCCACTCTGCTTTTATCTGCCTCGAGCCATGTCCTCGCATCCGCCTCACCTGTGCTCACATGTGCCCGAAGCTCTGCGGCGAGCCCTGTGATGATTGCCAGACGGCGGTGGAAAATGTGGAGCTCCCGTGCGGGCACCGCCTGGACAGCGTACCCTGCCACCGAGCCCAGGAAAGGGAAAAGATCACTTGCCCAGTCTTGGTCGACAAGAAAGTTCCTCGTTGTGGTCATGTCATCACCGCCCATTGCTGGCAAGATGTGGGCTCGGAGAGCTTCGCATGCACCGCACCGTGCACCGCTGTGCTCGAGTGTGGCCATATGTGCGCCGGCCATTGCGGTAGCTGCAGATCGCAGCAGCGGGCCCAGCATGGCGGCACCGGCCTGCAGCACCAGCTATGCAGGCAGCAGTGCGTTCGGCCGCGGAACACGTGCGGCCATGCATGCGGTGGGCGTTGCCACGCAGGCCAGATCTGTCCTCCATGTGAGGCGCGCTGCGAGGTTAGTTGGGTACCAAATTTCGTGACAACGCGTACTGACAAAACACACCCCAATGCAAGGTCCAATGCCCTCATTCAAGCTGCTCCCTGCCATGCTATCGACCCTGCGCCCCCTGCATCGAGATGTGTGTGTGGTCTTGCGAGCACCAAGGGACATGCTCGATGCCGTGTGCTGCACCGTGCAACCGGCTGCCCTGTAACGAGAGATGCAAGAAAACACTTTCTTGTGGTCACCGGTGTCCAGGGATCTGCGGCGAAATCTGCCCGGAGGAGTACTGCCAGCAGTGTGGCGCAAGGGCTGATGATAGGGTCGACCTGCTCGAGTTGAGGTCATACAGGCACATTGACCTCGACGTGACACCCATCGTCGTCATCAACTGCGGCCACTTCTTCACAGCAGAATCCCTCGATGGCCTAGCGTCCATGGGGAGCGTCTACCGGGTTGATAGCGCCGGCCATTACACCGGCGTTCTAGAGCCATCCGCCGTTCTCACCGTGCCTTGCTGTCCGGACTGCAAGCGGCCAATTCGGCAGTTTGCTACAAGGCGGTTCAACCGGGTGGTCAACATGGCCGTCATGGACGAGACGGCCAAAAAGTTTCTCATCCATGGGCTAACCGAGCTGGTGAAGCTTCAAGAGCAGGTCAGCGTGGCTGAGGACACAAACTCTCTCTCCCAGCCTGATTCGGAAATCTTGTGGGGTTGGCGCCAAAACTTTGCCCTGCTAGCTAGCAGTGATGATGATGATCGGCGAGCACCCGGATGGAGGAGGACCACCTCGCTTACCCAATCAACGACGGCACCCTTCCCTGTTAGATTACGCCGCGAAAACCAGGCGGCGGCATGGGAGACACTGTTGAGGCAGGTCGCCAAGTTCTGTGGCGATATGAAAACGGAGCAGCACCCATCCAAGAAACTCTTTGATGCCATCGTCAAGGCCAAGGAGCGCAACCCTCTCGATGCCCGCCTCGCTGAGCTGCGACTCGACGGGGCTGTCGAACCAACCATGGTTCCAGTGCCCGACAATCGGATCGTCCTCGGCGGGCGCCAGCTGCGATTGAGAATACAGATGGCCATGCTTCGCGACCAGCTCCTTTCCCTAGACTGGACGCCAGCGCTCGAAAAGCAGCAGCAGGCTACTAGGCTCGCAGCTGCCGGCATACTGAAGAGCTGCCAGGGCCTGATCGACGAAAGCCTCGCGAGCCATCTCCCGAGGCTGGCGGTCCAAGGCAGCATTGGATACGCGCGCGTCGCCAGAGCGATCCGGTCCTCCAGTGTCGCCCGCGCCACCGACGTGGACGACCCCAACCAGTCTCTTGCAGGCTACGCAGACACGGCCAGGGACCTCCTCGCGCAAGCGGAGGCCCTGTGCAAGGAGCCGCTTGCCGATGCGGAGACGCTCCGCGCCGACATCGAAGAGGCGCGACAGCTGCTCAGTACACCATGGTATGAGCCAGTCACCGCGAGAGAGCTGGACGCCATCAAGTCCGCCATGGTAGGCTGTCCCCAGGGCATTGCGACGCACGCGGGCCACTGGTACAAGTGCCAAAACGGACATGTAGTAAGTTGAGTCCTATCGATCATAGAGGCCCTCCTAGGGGAGAGAACTTAGATCTGTGCTGATGACGGATTAACCTGGTAGTATGCGGTCGGTGGCTGTGGTATGCCTGTCGAACTTGGAACATGCCCAGAATGCGGTCTCAGCATTGGCGGAAGAGGGTATTCACTAGCGGCTAGAATGCGCCGAGCGGGTGAAATGGAAGACATCTAGGAGGGAACGAGGAAGCGTCCTTCAGGAATGCCAAGGTAAAGGGAATATAAGATGGGTGCCCACTTCTATCTCCAACTATATCGACCATCCTACGAGTGAAGAAGACTTTGGCCAGCCGTTCATGACCTGGAGGCCAGCCAAGCCGGAGGCCGAGACGATACAAGGGACAGCGACGTACCCTGTAGCTCCCCAGTCCTCAAAGAAGTGCAATATTTGTCATGATAGTTGGATTATAACCCCCACGCCCTTGTCCCGCGCCCAAATACGCGACACCGACAATTCCCCCCCGTGCGCGGCCCCTCTCACGCGGCACAGATCCTCATCCGCGGCGCTAGTCTGATCGATACGGAACACCGGAGACCCGACCACGCCGCCCCGGTAGCCCGGGGATCCACGCCTCATGCCCCTAGTTCGGCTTGTTCGCCTTGCACAGCCCCTAAAAGCACCACGCCTGCATCTGTCACGAGCTTGACAGTGCTATTATTTAGGCTATGCAGTGGCCACGGATAGGACCACCTTAGCTTAGAAAGAAGCAAGGAAAGCTTAGAGCAGATCAGCTACATCTCACTCCAGCTTAGGATTATAAACAAAAAAGAAAATTTCGTATGCCTAGAGACGTCTAATAAACCGCGTCATATATCTGTTTTTCTACGCTAATTACATTTATATCCCTCTAATCGGAGGACTAGTAGTCTGGGAGTCGGCCTTCTAAGCCGACTAAGACGTTCTGTGAGTGTGGTTCTTTTTATGGTTTCTTCCCTGTTACGTCGCCGTACCAGTTCACCAAGTTCCAACCTCTACACCTTCAGCAGTAATCGATGTGAACTATTCTTTCATTTTTAGGATACTAATATATCTAAGGCAGGCTGGTTTAGAATCTATCTCAGTATAAATTGTAGCTTAAGGTATTATCTAATAAGAAAATCTGTACGAGAACTCCACTACACTACAAACCTAGTAGCTTTAAAAACGTAATAATAGGACAGTACCACATTCCTTAACGTGATTAAACCACAAGGCACACCACAATCTTCACTTCTCTAACAAAACAGGGCTACCCTACACGTAAGTTAAGCCCGATTCATTAGGTCTTCTATACACGGTGCTCACCTTCTGCAGCTTACGGTGACAGGTTGGCTTCATGGCAGAATTTATTTACACTTTATATGTAAAGCTGCGCGATGTAATGTCACTAGCAGTATTTTCAACTTATACTTAACGACCTAATTACCTAGGATTTTTAATACGAGATACATATCATGTTACATAACATAAAATATCAAGCGGCCAGATACGAGTCTTGACCCTATATTCTTTTTCTCCGCAGGAGGGGGTTTGGGCGCGCATACTACGCAATATGAGTTGGGCGTTGGACCAGTTGGGCGCTGGGACCAGTTAGGCGTGTGGGTGAGCTTGCCTCCGGCTCTTTTCTTAATTAATAAAAGCAACTTGAACGCTTGAAACCTATACTAAACTGTGGAACACAAAACAGAGCGGTTTTCTGGCCGTTCGGCAAAAAAGTTATGGAACTGCTTAACTAGATAAAAAGGAGAGGGTGGCAGAGAGCCAGTAATATAGTGGTGGAAGGTGGCAAGTCACGTGGCCAACCAGGTAACCATATTGTATCACATAAACACAATCTTTTTATTGAAATTCAGGATACTTTCTGCATGTTTTTAGTTGTTTCTACTCTTTGAATTTCAAGCTTGAAAGTGGGAAAATGGCACAGGCAGTCCCTCTTCCGCCGCTCGGCAACAGGCCCCGAATAATCCGCCTCGTCCATCTCCTCCCGTCCAGCATAAAATAGAGCTCTATCTGCATCTCACTCTAAACCGTCTCCCTAAACAGTACACTAGTTTTCGAGGCACTCTCGTACACGTAGGGCCCCGACATCCTCACAAACTGCATCACTTGTAACGGACTCTAACTCTTCATACGTCGAACCTCTTCTCAGCGCTACGGCAGCTACAGTACCGTGCCAAGCCGCGCGTACTCTAGATCGACGCCCTATGTATCGACCAAGCTAGCAACGATAAGAAAAGCACACAGATCCCGCTTAGAGGTGCTATCTACAGCGGTGCTACCTATATACTCGTCTGGCTTAGGGACGTAGCTGACGATAATACCCCAGCCATGGCAATGGTGCATAAGCTCAGCAAGATCCGCCATAATGATCTCGAAAAGGACGATAACTGGAAACTACTGTTCCGCAAGCCCCCGCAAAGCGTATCCAGGCGCCTAAACGACTGGTTTAACGAATTTGTCGACGACAACTCTGACCTATACGAGTTTACCGATTCCGAACCAGATGACAGCAGCCGGGGCGTCCTGGGTGCAGTGGCTACAGCGGCTGTAGCCGCCCCAGGCATAGCAGGAAATGTGGCAGGAAACTTAGGGACCGCAGCAGTAAGTTTCTTCCTTAGGCTCTTCGCATCGGACGATCCTAAGCCTAGGTCACCCGAATACGAACACGGTACTAGCCCTAGCTACAATGCGGACTCGGATGAATCATGTGTAGTTTAACGTAACCGGCTTACAGACGTGTACCTGCCGCCACACGGTCACCGGGCATAGAGTGCGCTCCGGGCGCTGATCTGCCAGCCGTGTTTCTCGCGAATCTGGGTTGTCCAGGAGGTGGCGCTCGCTTAGCAGGCCGTGGTCATGTGTGGTCGAGACGAGCTCAAATGGAAAGTCATCTACCGAGGCTATGGAGTCAGCTAGGTTTCCCATCGAGGCAGGCAGCCGCACTTAGATGAGTATCATGGGTATCGGCAGGGTGACTACTGCGGTGCAGGAGGCGGAGGATGCCGATAAAAAGCTTAGGCTGACGGCCCTACTGTCAATGACAATACACATTAATGCAACGGATTCCAGAGACAAGATCTACAACCTGCTTAGTCTACTAGAGGGAGAGCCACCCATCAAAGCCAACTACAACATTTCCACGGAAACGCTTTATAGGGACGTGACCAGATTCCTCATTATAGAGGACTCCTCCCTTGTCATACTGCTCTCAATTAGCACGGAGAGGACGCTAGCAACCTTACCCTCGTGGGTCCCAGACTTGAGCGTTCCGAGTAACATTTAGGCGACAGGTGAGTTCTTCGGCGACAGGTGAGTTCTTCGATACTAAGTACCTAGATAATTAAAGAGGAGAAGACGGAACGTAGATCGACTTTTCCAAAGTTATTATAAAAGATACAGGCGACCCGAATAAACTTGCGCTCGGCGCCTGGAGACTCGACACTCTGGCCCGAATCGGCAATACGGTGGAACCAGGTTTAAAGTCGGACGTAACGCAATATATTGAAGCGGCGGTGAAGAGCTAGCTAAAAATTGTCACGGCAGAGGGACCGCAGATCAAGTCCCTCGAGCAGGATGAAACCGTATTCGAGGCACTCTAACGCACTATAATGGCGAAAGATTACGGGGAAAGGGACGAGCAGCCTGAAGTGAATAGGCTTTGCTTTACGGAGTGGCTCCGGCGGTTAAGGTTGGATGCGGGAATAGCAGAGATCGGTTTCCCTGCCCAAGGAAAGGAAGGACTGGTAAGCTCGAGGGAGCTCGGCCGGTTTTTGAGAGAGGCGACATAGATATGCGCTAGCCAGGAGCTCTTCGCAGCAAAAACGGGATGGCTGTGTCTCGTGCCGGCAGGAGCGAAGGCAGGCGACCGGCTAGTCGTCTTCCACAGCTATCCGACACCTTTTGCAGTAAGGAAGAGGGAGGGTTCCAGTTACTATTTTCTGGTTAAGCTGTGCTACGTCTACAGGTTTCGTCCTAAGGATGTGCGGGCAGCTGAGACAGAGTTTATTATTTTACAGTAATAAATACAACAAAGGGTGCGCTACGGCAACCAATCGACCTCTAACTGTACACTTTCTCTACCGGGATTATAACCATGATTGTATTGCTCGTTCGGCTCTCTGGCTCTGCCAGAGAACCTTTCTTATAGTTGTAAATAGTGGCAAGCCGTGTGGCAAAGCCACGCGGCTTCAATTGCGAGTCTGTGGCAATGGTTTACAAATCTGTTGTTCTGGTGGTTTCCAGACTCTTCTTTCTGGGCTAGAACCCCTTTCTATCTGACACTAATAGATGCCTTCTTACTACACCCTTCAGGGGTACATCGTTCTAACACGTGGCTACGTGGGCTGAGCTAGGCCTAAGTCTCTGGGCTTCGATCCGGGGGTGAATGTGAATAGCGACGTAGTTCAATAGACGTGCTCAAATTGGGATGATACCTAAGTCAATTGCCAGGTGTTTCCTGTAGTTGATTGAGGCCAGCCAATGTGAATCGCAACTTCCTAGTGACTCTGGATGTAAAATCACAACCTACTGGAGGGGTGACTGGGAGATCTCCAAGTATATCAGCCCCGACGATATGTTCCATTTCTGCTTCAACCTTCATCATCACCCACATTCTCAACACCTACAAGAATGTAGCCAGCCATACAATGCAGACTGCGCAGCCCTAGCTCAGGCAAGCATCGTACCCCTTATCTCCTGCCTCCCAAGATACCGAGTGGGAGACAAGCTGACCCATCCAGCCCGACAAGACACTCACCTTCAGTCCTTACACTCTTCGGGAACATCAAAGCAGTCAAGGTCTCAGGTCAACCAAGTCTGGAAACCCACAAGTTGAGATAAGGTATTCCAAACACCGCCAAGTCGCACCCCCCTTTCCGCAGTTGGAATAGCCTCCAATCCTTCGACAACACGCCGCAGAGCGGCCGAGACTAACGGGACGCACCTTTGTCATCCAGCCCAACCAATCACCATCACCAGGTCAGGTGGGGGTACCTTTGCTAACCCAGTCATTAGGGCTGAGATCAGGGGCTCCCGACGTTTCAGACGCACGCGGGAGCCGCAGTGTGAGACCGTCCATAAACTTGGCTTCCCCCCTTGACGTTGATCGCATCCGGGACCCGGATGCCATTGATTGCTGCATGCACGTACACCGCTTGCTTCCTGTGTACCAAGTTCTAATTTTCTGACAGTGTGACACTGGAAATACTTACCAATGCAAGACGCTATGAAAGACTCAGCGGGATAGCTGGTTGCGGTAACACGCCATCTACCTTCTTCTCCATCTCCAACGCCAATAGTTTCCATCGTCATGACAATTAGACAACAAACATGCAAGAATTAAGCCCATCTCCTAACCCCTCTAGCTCCTGAAGTAAGAAGCCGTCAAGTTCCCTCCCATGCCCGCCCACTTCAGCCCCTTCCAGCTCAAGTCATTCGACACAGTCCACACCGTCTGGTTCAACTCCCCATTAGTGCCCAGCACAAACAAGCCTACCGTCTCCGGATTCGTCGTCAAGTTGAACGCCAGCGGCGCGCTGTTGCCAAACACGCCCAGATCCTCCCAATCCAGCGACCATTTCCCCCCCTGCAACACCCGATGCTGCAGCGTATCACGCGTGCTCAGCGCAATGACATCCACCCGTCCCGACTTCGTGACCACCGCCGACGGCACGCTCTGGAATGACCCCCCCAGATTCACTAGCGGCGAATGCCCGTCTTGCTTGTTCCACGCGCCGTAGTACATCGCGCCATCGACGCCAATCCCGAAGAAATCCAACCGGGTGTTCGCAGACGCCAGCATCACCGGGTCGCTCTGGAAGCCCTTGAAGGAGCTCCCGCTGTCGAGGGTGAAAATCGGCGTCCAGGACGTCTTGTCGCTGTACGACGAGTACTTCGCGTTCTTGCCAGTGCCGTCGTAGATCATCAGGTCGTGGCCAAAGTCATCAGCCCGACATGCCACGGCCGGGCGGCCCTTGCTCGTCGGATCGGCCTTCCAGTCCGCCGACAGCTGCCACGAGGGCGACAGGTCCGGCGCCCAGTACACGCTCTTGTAGGTGTCGAAGAAGTTGTGCGCGACAACGCCCTTATCATCCACGGCGCCCCAGAGGTCGAGGCGCTGGCCCCCCACGGCGCAGAGCGTCACGGCGCTGGTCAGCCGGCCGCCGAGGTCCTTCCAGGAGGTGTTCCATGTGGAGTCGGGGATGGTGAAGGTCTGCGTGCGGGCGGCGTGGTCGGGGTCGGCGACGGCGACGACGGAGACGCGGGTGGAGGCGTTCCAGGTCACGGCGTGGGGTTGGCTGAGGAAGGGTCCGCCGTGGAGATTCTGCCATTTCTGGGTCTGGGGCCAGGGGGCGATGGACTTGGCGCTGGCGGTGTTGTACCAGATGTTGTTGTCGACGCCGCGGGCGAAGACCATGAGCTCGTCGGCGGCCTGGACGGCGCTGAGGATCTGGGGGCAGACGGTGTCGCGGCAGACGCTCCGGAGGCCGTTGGTGGAGTTGGCGTTGGGAGATGCCGAGCCCGGTGAGCTGCCGCCGCTGTTGGCGCTTGATGAGCCGGTGTTGTTGGAGCTTGATCTGGGAGGGTGTTAGGCATGGTAAGCAAGTTGGGATCAAGGGGATACGGGTCTTACGCGGAGTTCCGTGAAACGACAACCCCGACAACGGCGCCTATTATCGCGACGACGACGACGCCGGCGACAATCGCAGACACTATCCAGCAGCGTCGCGAGAATCTCTTCTTCTCCTGCGGGAGGTCGTCGGGCAAGGCCTGGTGGTCGGAGGGATAGTGCCCGCCCGCCTCGTGATACTTTGGTGGTAATGGCGGAGCGTTGTGGCTGTTGTTGGCATTGTCGGAGTATCCCTTGGGCTGTACCACTTCGGGGTATGACCTCGAGTGCTTATCGTAGACCTCGGGGTATGCCGAGTCCTTGTTGACGACCTCGAGTCCGTCATGGCGGTCGCTCAGCTGCAAGCCCGAGTAATCCGGCGTGTTGTAGGCCATGATTGCGCGGCTACAAGACGTCAACAACTCAGGATGCCCTGACTGGCGGTTGAGTCTGTCGGGGGTTGTTGCATCGACCTTGAGTTTCTCTCTCCGCGCGACATTTGCAGGAAGAACGAGCGTGCACGGTGCCAGGCTGGTGGGCCGGCGCCGTACAAGTAAGGTCGCAGTGAAACCGAATTGGCACCTGGAGGATTCAGGGGAGCCCAGGGGAGAGCCCAGGAGAACGTCCGTGGGGGCTTGGCCGCAGGGCTGTAAGCCCGCGAGATTAGCGAGCTAGAGAAGAACTAGGGCTTCGCTTCATCGTTCCAAAATGCTGGGACAGGGGCTTCAAATAGAACTAACCACTCAGCCACCCGCAACGCCTTCGCGATCCACCGGCCCTTATCCTGCGACGTACACAAGCCAATGCTCACCTCACGTAACGAGTTTGGCTGTCGTCTGCACGTCCGTAGTGTGCGGAAGCCCGCAGCTGATCGCCGGGACCCGTAAATGAACACCACAGTTATCATCACACCCACTTCTGTGTGCCGGGCAGTTCCCTGCACGCATCGTCAGCTGCGAAAACACATCTCGGTTTATCGGCAATGGCTGTCGGGACAGTGGGATAGCCAAAAGCTCACAGCAATAATAGAATAAAACCCACCCGAACTACTAGTAGCCAGTGGGGTCGGCGCACTACGGCTCATCGGTCCGCCCTGTCGACGTGTTAGCGCAAATTGTCATAATCCTTCGCTCTGCTGGTAGCTCCTCTCAGGAAAAGGGTTTTCCGAGCCCCTGTCGATATGCTTGGCCTTGGCTCGGCCATACTTGGTGATATCTTTCGGGGCACAGACAGCATCGCCGGCAGGCAAACAACCGAACGCTTGAAACCCACCTCAGTTTCCCGTGGCACGAAACGATGGAGCCACGGGCCAATGGGAAGGCAGACAAGCCATGCTCCGTGCGGCAGGACATTGGATGCATCTTGAGTCTTCAAATGGAAGTGTGTTCCCGTGCGATTGCAGAGTGACAGCACTCGCTGTTTTCTCGAAAGAACTTCAGGAGTCGACAGGCAACATCCTTTCACATACGACCATACCCACTGGAGAACTCGGGATCCCGTCTGCTCTCCCATAGATAAGCCAGTGAGGGCCAGACTAGTAGTTGGGTCGGTGACGACCAGCGAATCCCTGGTGTTGTATGTCTTTTTGGTGTTTTCTTTTTGTTCATCTCGTGGCCGGTGAAGTCGAGTTGAGCCCGCGGAGATTCAGCATTCTCTCACTTTTGTCTTGTGCGCAACAAGCGACGGGGTCTGCGAAAGAACTGCAGGACAAAAGGGGCTGTCGTCGGGGGAGGTGGATGCGGTTGGGACACAGAAATGAAGCGCATCAATTAAACATCGCCAGCAGCTGTAGCGGCCGTCGTTTGCTCGACCCACTTCTTGAAAGACAACTGAAGGTCAACAAACCACCAGAGCTGAGACGCGTCACAAAGACAAATCCCAAGCGCTGTGGGCGGCGGCAGCACTAGCTGCAAACCCCCACCTTGCGCCCAGACCTTACGCCGTGCGGGAGAGGGATGAGGCGATTCCACTTCCGTGGCCACCGCGTTCCTGTCAAGATCCAGACGCCGTCATGTACTGGATGCGCGTCGGATTGTGCGGTGGTGCGACGGCAAAGTCCGCGCAGCGATGGATTGATGAAGGCGGACAGATCGTCTGAACACCCAGCCGGGCCGCAACGTGTCCCGCCGTCCCTCTGTCAACATTGACCCCACACTGCCTCCCCACCTTGCCATCAATTCCCCGCATCATCTCGCATGAACCCCAAATCCCCAACAACTGAGACGACGGACCGGTCAAAAATGATCGAAAATGGAAGTGCGGAACATGACTCCGGAGGACAACACAACGGTTTTGCAAGCGCACTTTGCAGACGCATGAAATATGGCCATGGAGCTCAATCTTCCTGTCGCGTTTGCTCTTCTTTCTCTCCTGTTCATCTGCTTTCCCTCCATTGCTTGGGTTGACTCTGTTTGCTGCCTCCTCGCCCCTGATTGATCCGATCGAGACGTACCGCCATCATGAGACTTGAATCGTGGATATCGGCAGTATGCCTGGCGTCCACAGTAGCCGCCGTCGGCCCCACGATCCCTGGCAAGCCGGCGCGCCCAAAGGGCAAGATGGAGAAGCTGGCCAACTTCAAATGGACCAACCCATTCCAGGACAGCCAGATCGAAAAGTTCGATGCGCTCTGCTCCGCTGAGAAGACATTCAAGGTCAAGGAATATCTTCTGGACGACCTCTCGGAGGCGCCGCCGCTCGGGCTTGAGCTGTACCAGACGGCGCTCAAGGCCGTTTTCGCTGACCGCCAGTACCCTGGCAGCTGGGACGGCATCGACCCGCACGGATATGATCGCAATCTGTTGCAGATGGAATATGCCGACGTGCCCATCAAGGTGCGCGAGTGGATTGAGGAGCAGGAGCGCAGCAAGGGAGAAGGCAAGGGCCTGTTTGCTGTCTACCAAAAACCCGCCGAAGGTACCAAGGCTGCCGCCACGGTGAAGGTCCCGGAGTTGGCGATCCCAGCCGAGCTGCGGGCTTTGGACGCAAAGAAAACCGTCATTTTTGCGCCGGGCGCCATCTATTCGTCGCTGCCATTGTGGGTCGCGGAGGGGTCTGATTGCGCCGGTAAGTGGACCATGAGTTTCCAAGACAGGCGGAAAGATGGAAAGATGCTGACAACCAAACAGATCTCCTCTCCGAGATTGAGAAGTACAGCCCGAACTTGGTCGACGGCGGTGTTGTCGCGTACCCCGTCGATAAGACCTTCGCAAGAAGATCGATCGGTATGAGGGACGCAGAGTTCACAATCAAGGCTCAGGTTCTGAAGGCGAAGGCGGAGACGGCAGAAGCCAAGGCAGACGCCAAGGTGGCTGAGGAGCCAACAAAGTTGGAGGAAGCTGCAAAGGAGACAAAGGACGAGCTATAGTGCTTCCAAATAAACGCTGTCGGACCAAATAAAACACACCCTGTAAACATACACACATACACACACACACACAAAACTGTACAGTATCCCTTTTGTCGCCTTCTTGAATATACTTTCTTCCAATCCAGGCTCCCTCCATCCCTGACCGTTGCCGTGGCTGATGAGATTGTTCTGCAATCATGCCACGACTGCTTGGTGGTCAGGTAGGCCACTGGAAAGTACTACCCGGTCTGGCGACCCCTGCACTCGTCCCAACGGTCAAACGGATGCTCGCCGCGACGGGAACCTGCATACATCCACATCATTCTTTCAAACCCCCACTCAACACAAATTGACATGACGACAGGTTCCAGCAGTGCGATGACTACCAAATTGTGGGCATTTTTGGCTCACCAGCGCTTGATTGGTCTGCGGTAGGCGGGCGGCGCCAGCGAAGGGTCCCGAAAGATGATGTCTCAGGTTTTTGCAGCTCCCAGATGCCATTTTCTTTGTGGTGAGCTGCCAGCACAAAACATGGTTCTCCGCCGTGATCCCACAGCGGCCTTGCACCCCCATCCTTCCTTGACAGCACCTGGTTGACTGGCAAAATTCGGTGACACAGAACTCGCTGGAAGATCATAAGTAGGTATGAAGGCCGCCTGGTACCCTCGCTGAGACGTGGAAACAATCAACCTCGTTTTCTCGAAACACTATCGCTTCCAAATTCTACACCCCTGTCTTTGGCCGTATCTGTGCTCTCAACTCAAACATCATGTCGGACGAGGAGTACGACGCCGATCTCGCTGCCGAGATCGTGGCCCTTGCCAAAGACCGCGCGGTCTCCAGAGTCAACCAGAAACAGCAGGCCGCTGATCGTGAGATAGAGGCGCCATGGACAACCATCAAATCAAGCTGGCTCGAGTTTGAAAAGTCCAGACAAATGATCATCAATGCCGTGACGACTGGGAGTCGTGTTATCGACCAAAACACTGCGAGAATCCTGGAGTCCACCCTCAAAGAAATGGCGCCTTCCATCTTCAGAGAGATGTTCACATTCCTTCGCGAAAGGCTCGGTGAACCCTCTTTATCTGAAGGACAACAACACCTTACCCCTCCTCCCTCCACTACCTTCCTGGCTCCAACAGCGGATATGGGCATGACCTTGACCCCGTTCGGGGATCCAAGGCAGACTCCCGAGAGTCAGGTGTCGCCGGCATCGGACGCCGGAGAGCTTGAAGAGAGCCGCGAAAGCAGCGGGAGTACTGCCAAACCCCCAAACAGGAATCGCTTTGTAGTAACTATGACGCCTCACTCTTTTGTCTCATCTGTTTGTCTAGTAACTTACAGTCTGTTTGCATCATAGTCCAAGCGATCCGCTGAAAATGCGTGCCTCAGGCCTCCAAGTACACCGTCAAAGAGGCAAAAGACTGCCAACCACGGTCCGGGTAATGAACGGCGTATCGGACTGAGAAATCCTGAGGGCGTACCCGCTGAAAAGGTGGGAGGGAAGGAATATATTCTCGCCTACCCCGACTGCGGCCCCGGATGGTATGTGGTGCGATGCGCTGCGGGACGGTCCGAGCAGCCCATTGTATTCACAACTCACCCATTTGAACCCCATCCAGCGCCAGGCCCGGGAAACAAAAATGCGTGGGATCACTTTGGAGAGACTGCTAGATGCCATGAATTCGCAATGGTCAATTCCCGTAATGAGCTGATGCATTTATATGCCTATCGAGGTTTGTTACCAGTCTAAAATCACCACTCTGGACATGACAGCTTACGGTTCGATGCAGTGACCGGAGATATCACGGAAGACTGGGTCGAAAAGTCGAATTCATTTTTAGCAGCGGATCAAGACAGGAAGAAGAGGGAGTCCGAAAAGCAAATAGTCCATACGCAGTCCCAGTCAACCCGACGAGCCGGCGAGGGTCTGGTAGATAGCAGGCAGTAATATTAGCTGTGTGTCAATCGGCGACTCGGTGTTCTTTTCTCAGTGGAATTGTGATCGGATGACCATGTTGGGGATTGTCGGGAAGGAAGGAACCGCCAGGAGACGCCATTCCTGGTCCAACAGTTGAAGGGCCAATGCAGTATTTTAGGCGGGCGGCTGGAGAGCAGCCGGGAGCTTCGAACCATCCGTCTGCTATCAGCGTAGCCACGTATTGTCTCATCATTGCCCCACCCGCTGCCTCCAATGTCCCCTTTGCCCCAGAGAGAGCAAAATAAACAGATCCACGACCCAGGAGTAAACCACTCCACTCTTAATATCCATGGATTCTGAGTGTCTCTGCTCAATAGGTACCACACCAAGACGCTCGAGAGCGATGTTCCAAAGCACGCGGTTCCCTCCCACTACAGGAGTGGAGAAATACCCTAGCTGGTACGGGTGCCTCTCCCCAAGGCCTATAAGGTTCAAAAACTGCGGGAACCTCATGGTATCCGACATCGGGTGGCATAGACCGGAAGAAACAGGCGATTTCCAGCTCACCAACGATGGCTTACGCATCAGTCTCCACGTCTTGGAATTTATGGAGCCGGATTTCAAGCTAGTTGTGTTCAATGTCAGCCATGAAGAAACAATAGGAATGCTCGCTGTCTGCATGCAGCCATTACTGAGCCGGGGGCCTGACCACCTGGCGCGTTCGAGGATCCCGAATCGATTGCTGTCGATTCCGGGGAACTGGACGGTCGGGTCGGAAGCTCAGACAGTTTATCTACATCACGAGCGCGATCCGAATAAACCTGAAAGAAGCAAAGGACATATCGTCTACAATATCTCAGATATCTTTAGGATGGCTGGTAAACTGCAGCTGACTCATGACTGCAGATGCCCAACTTCATGTCCACGGAAAATCCGCCGAACCTTGGCCTTCTTCCGGTATACTCCTGTCAATATGCCCGATTCAATTTCCGAGACCAAACCAAACCGAGGGGATGGCGGCCGAGGGAAAGCGGCACGTACGGTCCGATTCACGGTTTAAATTCATTTTCTGACCAAGATCCCAGCCCCTCGGCCCTGGCAAGGAGCAGGAACTTATCTCTCTCCCTCCAAAGAGTCCATTCGCACGCTCTACCAGAATGGGTCGTTCGGACAATTTACGTTTCTATCGCCAATCTAAAATGGACGCCGAGAAAAGAGATGACATGGAAGCCGAGTGTTGGCAAGTGGCACTGAAAATAACCATTGATGCTAAATTTGAGTTTGGAATCGGCTTTCTGGCAAAAGATGGCACAGCTCATCAGATGAAGATTATACCAGTCATACTTGCTACCGGTGAGAAAGATCTTTACACGGATGCAACCCATTCGCACAGGAGCAGGGCAATCAAGATCACGTCTGAGACTGGACACGGAACCATATATCGCTGCAGAGAATCTCGAAAGGGACGTAGAGACCTCGTATGAGACTGATCTCTCCTCCTCCTATAACGAGATGGTACAATAAGCGATGTCTGGGAACGACAAGCACGGAATCGATGATTTGTTTCTTTGCTGTACTTAGAGATACCGGGAGCAGTAAGACTGATGGGCCCAAGTTTTCTCGTTGTCAGGCTCGTAATGTCAACTCATTGCCTTACGCAGTGTGGCAGGCAGGCGGACAAAAAAAAGTAGACGGAGCAAAAAGATGGTAGTCTCTCCCGCCGGGAATTGAACCCGGGTCCCGAGCGAAGTCGTTGGTTGACAAGCTCATATACTGACCACTATACTACGGAAGAAGTGTGGATGTTAACATCCACTGTAGCGATTGGGAGCTTGGCGCGGTAATTGGGCTTATACTGCAGGATGAAGTGGGGCCAGAGCGCAACAAGGCTCACATGGGGGGATGTTTCCATATCTGGCATCTTTTTCTTGTCATATTTGTTCTCGAGATTTCGTTGCCGTCGAAAATGAAAGCCTGCAATCATTGGTGCACTGAAAAGGACCCTCGCCTGGGAATGGGTGAACCCGGGCTTCCAGAAAAGCCCGGAAGCTCATCGGTCTCTCAACCGTGTCCAAATCCAAGCATCCTGGGAAAATAGTGCATAGGGTTAGGGTTCTTACTCGCTCCCTCCCAACTTCCTCAACTCCCTCAACACCAAATCAAGCAGCCTCCAAGACAGCTTATGACTTCTCACTGTCCGTCAATGAGTTTTAGTCCTTATCTACGAAGTATTAACATCGGGAATCGCTTTGCGCTTGCACTCGTGGGGGCAACGGCGTGGGCAGCGGGGATCCTTGGTGTGTTCAGCTCGCACGCCATTTTCGGTTGGCTGACGACAGGAAACAGCAAGGGGGCACAAACACTACTCCTCTGTGCCTGCCCTTCAGCTCCATCGTCGCACCTCCCAACCCCAAACTCCACCTCGTTACCCTCTACTCGAAATGGAGAAGCAGGGATGAAAAGCTTCGAATCGGCAATTTGGTTCATATTCCACCGGTCATACAGTTTGTGTACATCGACAAACGCGAGCTCTTTCACGCCCATCCTCCGCGACGATTCTTGACCGCCAACTTCCCGCGACCCTTTCTGCCGTCCGTTTGCCCAAGACCCCGACAACACCGTTTCTCAAGACTTCCTCTGCATCGCCGCAGTTCTATGAGCCCACGAAAAGAGGAACGCCAATAATGCGAAGGAACTCGATGCCGCGAACGCGATAAACAATGCATCACCATACAACGCCCTCACCCTTGCCTGGATGTCCAATGGGAGATCGTGGATCGCGAATACGGACCTCCTCAGTTTCTCGATAAGCTGAGCAAGATGCATGTCAGAAAATCCGATTCAACGCCCTGACACCGCCACACGACTCGAACGTACCTCGTCTGTTGCGTCTGGGCCCAGCGTCTCGGGGAGCCTCGCCATCAACACATTCTGGACAATGGATGCCGTCACAGTCACACCGTAGATGGTTCCCATGGATCGAATGAGGTATACTGTGGACGTGGCCACGGCTTGTTCTAGGAGAGGTGAGTTTCTGTCCGCGTCTGGGGGTGGAGTTCCCTTACCTCTGTGCTCGAACAAGGAGACGAAGCTAAACAGCACACTCGGGTTCGTTAGGCCAAGTCCGAGGTTCGCTGGCAAAAGATACACGAATTCCTTCCATCGGCTTCCCGACGTTCCCATCGTACAAGCGAGCACGTTCCCGAGAAGGATCAAGGCGGTACCGATCCGCACATTGTGGGACAAGCGATACCCCCCGTGCATCATGGAACCCGCAATGACTCCGCCCACTGGAGTTGCCAACGCCGGAACCATGAGCCGCAACCCAGCGGCAGACGGCGAATCTCCATGAACGGCTTGGAAATACAAGGGTACCATAAACATATACTGAGAGACGGGGTCAGTTAAAGTCCGAGAGTTCCAACTCGGCGGGACACTTACAGCATACGAAGACATGCCGGTGAAGACATTTGTCAGTTGAATGGCAGTGGGCTGCCATCCCTTCAGCATTCTCAGCGGGATCATCGGTAGCGCCTTGGTGTGGGCCTCGACGAAGATAAAGCCGAACAGCAAGAACGTGCTCCCGACCAAAAACGTAACAACAGGGATACTGTCCCACGAAAACTCGTTGCCGCCGAGACTCAGACCGAGCAGCTGGACGACGAGCCCGACAACAAGGAGGGTTGCCCCTGACAAGTCGACATGCCGAAGGGCCGACCGGAACCTGTTCTTTGGATGCAGCTTCGTCACAGTGTGTTCTGGATTTTCCAACACGTGGTAGCCCACAATGAGAGCAAGGATGGAGACTGGAACCTGGAGCAGGAAGCACCACCTCCAGCCGATGGTGTCGGCGATTGCTCCCCCGAGAGATGCCCCGAGGACGGCACCGAAGCCAACGAGAATGTTCTGCATTGCTTGGTACATGCCTCTCTGCTTGAAGGGGATCATATCGGAGTTGATGACGGTTGCTGTCAGGCACGTTTAGTTTGGTTCTTGGAAACCGCGGCATCAAGGAATAGCACTTACCCATGGTGATGAGTCCGCCGCCGCCAAAGCCTGTCAATGCACGCATCATAACCAGTTGCAACATGGTTTGTGCGGCGGAACAGCCGAAACACCCGGTCATGAAGGTTATTGTCGACACGAAGAAGCATATCCTCCTGCCAAACATGTCGGAGAATCGACCATACAATGGCTGGAAGGCGGTGCTGGTGATCAAATACGATGTTGTCAGCCAAGCAGCGTTGTTGGCTGCGTCAAAGGAGGAGCTAATGTCTGCATAGGTCGAGGCGGTTATTGTCCCGTCGAATCCCGACAAGAAGACGTTGGCCCAGAGGGCTATCCCATATCACCATCGTCAGTGATAATCCTGCGCCTCGAATAACAGGGGGTTCGATGCAGCAGCTCACCGGTCTCTATCCACCAGAATCCAGCAGACGGTCTCCAAGAGTCCTCATGGAGAGGCTCTGGGAACGTCACATAAGCTGGCTTGGTCTGTTGACATCCCAGGAGCGGGGCCGATTCGTCGGCGTCGAGTTGAGGTGAGATGGAATCATTCCCTGTGTCCGGTCTTATTTCGTTGCCAGCCATTTTAGTGTGCGAATGGGGTCAAGATGGCTCAATTGGCTTTCCGCTTGGTTCAGGGGAGTCTTCTTAATCCCAACAGTGTTCTTGCCACCTGATGTAGAAGGGTTTTCTTACACTGGGTGGCAAACTGTGGGTTACGATGAGGGGGTGCCGAGTGGTCATCCCCAGTGACATTGAACCTCAAGCCCCCAAGACAGGCGCGAACTGCAGACCCCCAATAGGGTAAGCCGCTGTAACCGTCAATTTCCAAGCCGCAATGGTGCATGCGCTGTGGGTCTTTTGCTGCCGCTTTGTGGGAGGCAAGTCAGCCGACACCGGAAAGCGCCGTTTCTTTTCTCAATGGGCCTGACTGCTCATTTTTCCCAAAACCCCCTTCGCAAATGTCAACGTACATGGCCATCGAAAGGTAGGCAAGCAGCATTTGTTTTGCAGAGATATCACCCCCCACGCAAGACCGTCATCGGGAGCAACGCTCACCTTGCCATCCGATGCAGATATTGCACTCTAGCCTCGATGGGGGGTTGCGCTCCGTGCATCTGCCTTATCGCAGTGAGCACCGCAGAAAAACGTGCAGAATCACGCGGGGTAGAGAGGAGATGAAGAAAAAAGGCCGATTATTGGCCACTGTTTTCGCATCACTTCCACTTCAAGGTGGTTTCACGGCATCAACCAAGTTACCTGATGCAGGTCTGATTCGCCCGACATGGGAATAGCCTCATCGGCGAACGCCTGCCGCCCTTTCTCTAGGCTTTCTTGTGTCGAGATCCCTGTTGTTCCGATCTTCACTCTTCCCACACTCTTCTGCTCCATCGTGGCTCCCCGCTGCTGAGCCCCCGATGCCGAATTTCTTATCGCAACTTCGCGCTTGCCGAGGGACCGTCTGTTTCCCTGCCTGGCTTCCGCGTCGCTTGCATGCATGTCATGGGACCGATGGATCTAGTGCTGTGGACTGTCCTCTGCTTCTATTCTCCCTGATAGGCTCCTGATTTCGATGCTCCCTTTTCACGGACGTGAAGGGGATGGTCGCGTGTGACGGACGAGGGTCGGCCTCAGGCAAGGGTGTGGTGATGCAGGCGAGGGGCTGAATGCTAAGGACCGGCGTGCTCATGCTCCTTGGCGGAAACCCCGCCGGCCGTTGGCTGCGGCAGGCCCGCTGTCATATGCACCGGCATACCGTCCGAGCCGAAACGGTCTAGACGCCCACATCCGGATGGGGCATCAAGAGGTTACCACCAATCATACAGGGGATAATTACATAAGACCGAGACCCTGAATTCACCAAGTTGGACATTACGTGAGGCTGCGGGAGTTTACTCTGGCTATATACAACGTCGCCTTACGTGTGCGCGCGAATTGTGCCGGCGTTGCGGCCCTATGCAGGTATCGCGCGTTCTTGATCCGCATCTTAGCTCCATTACCCCACGCCTGAGGGCCAGACCTCGGGCTTTGTTTATTGCCCGCTAGGAAGATGCATCCTTCCCCAGGCCTAGCATGTTTACGGCAGCGTTGAGCGCGGATTTGAACCTCACTTCTCCGGATCCACCGCGGCAGCACTCGTCGTCCCATGTTCTCCCTTTGCTGTCCTCTTTCTCAATCCCCCGTCGCTGTGCTCGGAATTCGCGTCGCCTAACGACCGCCCCACAGCATCGTGGGTCGCGTCATACTGAGCCAGCTCGGCCACGGGCACCTTGATGAGCTTGTGGCTCTGCGCGCCGTCCTCAAACTGCACCACTCCCTGGCGGATGCGATAGCCTCTCAAGCGAGGGATAGCCGAGACCCAGAGCCAGTAGTAAACGCCGCAACCCAGGACGCTATTATCACAATCAGTCTCTCCAACACAAAATAAAGGGTAACTGATGGTAGAAACTCACATCCCAATCCCAGTCACCACGTACGTAGCATACCAGAAACTCACATCCCCCGCGAATATCCCCCCGTCAGGCGGATACCACGGCATGATGAGCAAGTAGATGTTGACCACAATGCAGAAGATGATGACCGGATGCCAAGCATGGAACGCCGCGCGCCCCAGACCCAGACGCTTGCGCCGGTGGCGCACGAGGTACAGACCCACGGCCATGGCGAGGTTGAAGAAGGCTTCGGGGTAGATCTTCAGGTCGACGATGAAGTTGAAGGCGTCGCCGGCTGGGGGGGCGAGGATCATGACCAGGGTTAGGGACCATTTGGTTAGGTAGGGCCCGAGGGGGGTCCCGAAGGGGCGGGTGGAGGCCCAGAAGCGCGGGAAGGGGAGGACGCCTTGTCTAAATGGGGAGGGAGGGGGGGTTAGATAGGTACGAGCTTGACGAGGGGGTGTGTTGTCTTGTGGATGTGGCATAGAAAGGGAGAACTAACCGCCCATATTCCCTTATCAACCTCGAGGTGCCAAGAAGCACAGCAATCAGGTTCCCGAAAGAGCTGAGCGCGATGAGGAAATTGAGGCCCTTGACGGCGTTGCTGGAGCCGAAGACGGCGGTGAAGAAAAGACTTGCGGCGATTTGCTTGGATGCGCGGATGTCGGCCTTGGGCACCGCGGAGAAGTAGGCGATGTTGGCGAAGACGTAGAGTAGTGCGACGATGAAGAGGGAGAGGAAGCCGTTGCGGCGAAGTTGCTTGACGGGGTTCTGGGAGGGAGGGAGGAGGGTGTTAGTTGCTGGGAGGGGGAAAGGGGATACGGGGAAAGGAGGTAGGGAGAATAAGGGGGAGAGTGGAAAGAGGGGCGTACCTTGACTTCGTTGACGACGTTGAAGGCGTTCTCGAAGCCGGCGTAGGAGAAGATGATCTTGTAGAGCGCGTTGGTGAGGCCGTAGGGGGTGGCTTTGCCTTCGAAGGCGTTGACGAAGTTGGCTTGTGGGTTTGGTACCCGCGGGACGTGGCCGCCGAGGACAACGAGGCCAGTCAGAGAGATGAAGACAAGGGTGAGAACTTTGACAATTCCGATGCCGTTTGAGAAGCGGTAGGACCATTTGGTGCTGAATGCCACGACTTTATGGTGTTAGTTGGTGCTGTTCAGGTGTTGCTGACCTGCCGTTGACTTACCCAGAACTGCTACGGTGTATGCGGCGACAGCAACGCCCTTGAGCTCCCAGGGGGTCGGGGAGTGCCCGTTGATTCGGAAGAGATATTGGGAACATACTTTCGACGCATGGCATTAGCCCTCCTAGAGAGTAAGATTTTTGCAGGCGTGGTACTCACCAATGGCATTGCCACTGCTGAACGACAGCGCAACAGACAGGAAGGCAAATGCGGTCGGGAAGAGCCACTTTGGTCTTGGGTAGGCTTGCTCAAGGTAGACGACTTCAGAGCCGGACCGGTTGGGGAAGTAGGCGGCATATTCAAGATATACAGACAAGCTTGCAATGGAGGTCAGGAACCCGATGAACCAGTAGATCATAGACAGCCCGACAGAGCCGGTGCCGTTGAGGATTCCAGATGCTGCAGATCATACCTCCCCTGTCAATAACTGATGCTACTCATACGACCCATTCCAGGCATACGGAGGGATACCCACGCGTCGAGTACACGCCAGTACCAATCATCTTGCTGATATTCAGAAAGATGATGGTGACTGGGCCAACCGAGTATCCCAGGGGCGAGGAGGTCTCGACGGGAGCGCCCGACGCCTCCTGGTAAGAAGGGGGCGAGTCATTGCCGCCCTTCTCGAGAGTGTACTTGAGGCTTCCGTCAGAGACCTCGCCGGCATCGAGTGACTCGCGAGGGGGTGTGGCGTTGTTGCTGCCCCCGCTGTCGCCCTGGAGCGAGCTGAAGGGCTGCCGCCAGTTGAACGACACCATGGTGGTGGCAGTGGTGATGTAAGCCGGTTGTTATCGTCGCTTTAGGCTCGTGGGTCTGCCGCACTAGGCCCGACAGAATGGGTGCCGGGTTGGGGATAGGGGTGGGGAAGACGGGGGAGTGGATCATGGAGGACGGACACTTGTCCATCCATATATACTCAGTTGCACAGCATGGATGAGGTAACCCCAGATCCCGGATTTCTTGTGAAGACCCCCAAACTTTGGGACCACTGGCGCGAGCCGTTCGCCGGCACAGGGGAGGTGGCATGCGTGCTCTGGAAACAGTGTTGCGTTGGCGGCACGTTCCCATCGACATGCCGCCGCCGCCAAGGGTGGACAAGCAGGCCTTCATTATTACCCTAAGGTGTCATGGTGAAGACCGTGAATCTTGTAGATGGGATTTTCTTATCAGTTGCCCTCTTATCGGCACGTTGTAATGGCCAGCGATATGGAACGCCGTCCGCGGAGCACTGCCGTCTCACAGCCAAGAGCCCAAGCCATCCAAAAGACGTTGCAATTCCAGCAATGGCTGGGGTTCTGAATCCCTGCCAGAACTGAGCCACGGGCAAGCTGGGATTGATACGAGCTCTTCCCCTTTCAGGCAGGTTCTTAATGCGCCGGGACGGTTGCTCATTGCCCGCCCGAATAACGCCATCGAAGGAGCAAAGCGGTTGGCTGGGGGAGCATGGACCTTGCTACGATATTGTCGATTTGGTACTGATCGTCATTTCAGGTCTCTAAGGTGCCAGTGATGAATGGCACTCCGTCAAATGCCACTGCGTCAACCCCCGCGCTTTTTTTGCCGCATTTATCGTCCGAGTGGAAGGTACGATGGCCCTCGATGCCGAGTTCGTCAGCCAATCACGAGTGTGTTCTATGCCAAGCCTCGTGGTATGCGATCGGGGGCTCGATCGTTTGCTGAGAAGGCGCGGGGTTCGTCGGTGAAACTCTCGCTGCAGCTCAACGTCGTGCGTGTCACATTGTTGCGGTCCTAAGTCAACATTGTCAAGAATGGCCGAAGTTATAAACAGTAACAGCGCAAGGCCAAGTCTCCCGCCACTCTTCGCCTCCTCTTACGGCCGCGCAAAGGTCGCTACTATGCACGCAGATTTGAAGAAAAAAGACACCGAGACATCCCGGAATGCACGCTCGGCTCCTGGAAGCGTCGGGTATATGCTTCCTCGGACAGCCAGCATGCATCAACATCAACCCGCTTATCCCACGACCAACATGAAGCGCAAAAGATGCTATCAAACTCAGTAACTGCCGCTGCCCCCCTTGAGACCGTTGTCTGTATCCCCTTTGCTGGCACTCCTGATTCTCGGCTCCAGCGGAAACACGGACTTCTCCGGCGTCACGCCATCAAACAACTGACGCCAGCGCTGTTGCAATGCTTCCGGTGTCTTCCATGCGTGTTCTGGGTCGCGGAGCCACAGCCGTACGAGGTGGCGTCTGAAGATTGAAGCAGTCAGTCATCCGTACTCGCAGCTCAGAAAAGAATGAAGGGAGGATGGGGGAGCGAAACTTACTGCTTCTCCTCTGAGTCTTGGAAGCCGCCGCGAGCGTGGAAGATGCTGAGGTTGTTGACGTACTGGATGTCGCCGCGGTGGAAGTCGAGCGAAGCAGCGTACTTTTCCGCTGTGAAGTGCAGAGCGTCCAGCGCTTCTGCTTGAGCCTCCGTGATAGGTGGAATATCTGCCGAGCGCGGAAGACCCCAGTACCCGGTGAAACTTCGGCGAGCGTATTGGATGATAAGGCGCTCCGGATCGGTTGCTGTGGCGGGTTGATGGTGCAGGAGAGGGATGAGCGTATAGGGTTTGTCGAGCCTGCCAAACCTGGGAGCACCTTGGGTCTCAGTTGTGTCACTTACAAGGAGAACGGATGCAAAAACTCACCCGTCGGCAGCCCACGGCTCGGAAAGGGTTCGAATCAGGTCCGGCCGCGTCGCTGCCAGCTCGTTGTACACCTTCCAGCTGCTGGAGAGGTAGCTCTGCCCGCCTTGCGCTGCCTCTCCAAGAGCGAACAGCGCAATAACATCCCCGATGTCGGTGTGGAAGACTTGTTGCTCTGCGGTGTATGCAGGGGCACCGATCTCAGTCGAGTCAACGCGGGATGTGAGATCTTTGATATGGGCGAGCACCACATCGGCTGGCTGACCATTATGGTGATGGTCCTGGCGGGCGCGGATTGGGGCGACGTGGGCGGAGATGCCGGCATATATGATGATGTTCTCTTCGCGGGTGTGGAGATGGACAGGTACACCCTGGACTACCTTGAAGCCATGGCCGTTGTGGATCTCGTCCGAGATCTCCCGCAACTTTCCATGAAGATTCGGCAGCGGGAACGTCTCTTGCGTGATGTAGCCCAGGGGTTGATTGGTTTCTGGGTATTGATATCAGCGGGACAGTCCTCGCAGTAACAGGTGGTGGAAGGGTAATCTCACTCTTGAAATGCGCAAGTGCGGCCTCAATCTCACGCAGGTCATCATCGGACAGTCGGTAATTCCAATCGTACCGCTCAAAGAGGTCATTCCCGTCCCAGACGAGCTTGGATTTGAGCTCTGCGGGATATCCGACCGGCAGTGTGGATTCGAGCGTCTCGGTTTCTCGCCTACGCTTAATCCTCTCGAGGTACTTATCGTGGTCGGGAGCGTAGCCGATGTCTGGCTGTCCGGGTGGGCCCGGCCGAGTCGAAGGTGTCGGGACCACCGTTGGTGCCATAGCTTCCGGAGGCAAATTGCTACCCTGGTACACAGACAGAAGTGGGTAAGGTGGGCGGGGGGGGGTATATTACTTGACAGAAACGAGCACGTGGTGCGCCTGCTTCCCATGTGTGTGGCAAGACGGGATACTCATTCAAGGACGCGCTAATGCATTTTATAAGAGGAGTTTGCCACCATCCGAGACGAGACCCGAAGGATCGGGCCGCGACGGCGGTTATGACGTGCTGGATGGTGGAAGGCATTAGTGATATCACGAGGCGGGGAAGCTGTCTGTTTTGCGACTGCTCCCCCTCTCGTTTGGGATGTCGCAATTGTTGGGCAAAATACGCCATCCCCTGGTCCTAAAGGAGCATGTTGCTCGGTGGTTGATGCCGCGCTTAGCGCGTTGAGGAGTGTTTATTTGTCGTTTGGACTCTCTTGAATCCCCGATTTTGAACTCAGGAGTTGGCAACCAAGACTTCTGGTTCGCCAGTTTTCGATGTCTGCGAAACTTTGTTTTTCCCGTCCCATTGTTGGGCACGCAGTACTATCACGAGGGCCACTAAGAACAGGATGCCACAAGGCGTAATAATCACGAAGAAGTTGACATTATTACTGCAGTAGAGTTACCTAACTTCACCACCTATGCCTCACGTTCACAAGTACCTTCCGCACGGCAGTACTACCCTACGGGCAACCAATCGGCCTCGACCCGGGGCCAGATATACCTTTCGGCCGTCATCCGGCATATGCTGTCTACCTGGAATCAAGATGCTCGGCTGAGTCTGCGGGTACGCGACGGGATGATAAACGTCTTGATCGGCATCATGGTCCCCGAGCTTGACACATTGAGCCGCGCTTACGGCGGGGGAGAGGCAATGGCGGAAGAGGCTAGATATGTACATGGAAGATGCGATGCCTCTTGGCTGAAACAGCCTGGTTGACTGAGACGAATTTGGGCATATATGTTTTCCTATTTACCTTACTTAACAAGTAATATCTTAGGGATGTATCGGTTAGGTACCTTAGTAGCTTACTAATCTATGCTAGGGAGATACTGAAATACTAGGTAGTTAAGTGAGGATGGCAACTGTAAGTTTACAATGGATATCCAACTATCGCCCCAGTGCTCGTCTTGACGGCCGCTCATTGTAGTCTCAGCTCCCTTATATTTTCCTGCTCCACCGCGAGGACAGCCTCCGCATCGCAACCTTCGACGTAGGCCTCTTCAATGACCCGATAATACTCGGTAGATGCGTCACTTTGCTTTCCAGCCTCCGCTCCTGCCCGTTGCACCGACCGTAGCAACACTCCAGAGAGACACGACACAAGATACGCGACACAGTCTCCCGCGTCGGCGGCAGCAGGGACAAGTGCCAGTCGACCCAGCGATGTCGCCGCGATTCTTCGAGCCATTGTACGCTTGTCCGCAGTGTTGAAGAAGGCTTGAGTGGGTTCTGGAGAGCCCGATTTTCGGTACTTCACGTAATCCTCCCTGGAGAAATCCAGTATTGCGAAGAACTCGTGTGCTGGTTTGTTTCCATGTTGGCCCGTCAGCAGGGCCCATTCAGTGTCGATATGACCCTCGTCGGTCGGTTTGGTTTCAGCGCGCAGCGATCTGACCGTCTCAAAAAATCCCTCCATCCCAGAGTCTGTACTGAGCGTAGGGAGGCCGTAAGAGAGACGACGGAACTGCGTCTCAGCGGTCTTAACGATGGTCTCTCTAATTATGCCCCTGACCACAAGAATGCGGTCGCTTTCCATGTGAAAGGGGGGAGGGTCACACACGGGAAGTGGTATTTGCTCAGGGGAGCCTATGCCATGACTGCCCGATAGAGGTACTGTCATCTTGATCAGGGTCCAGTCTGGCACCCACGACGGTAAGCCGGATAGATGATCCCTCGCCAGCTCCTTGCGCAGTAGCTTATCCTCCTCAGCACTGTCGTACACAGCGCACTGAGACAGTATTGCTAGGCTGTTTAGTTTGCGCATGAAGTGAAGGGCAACTCTCGTGTACAGCTCCGCTGTGTCGAGAGAATAGTCTGGCTCGCAGGGCCATTCTTCTTTCTCCAGCAGGTTCAACAGAGCAAAGATCTTGTCCCTCGGGTCGGTAGCAAGTCGCAGTCTCGCCGTGTTCCGGAGCGCATACCAGAGGCTTCTTTTGGCGGGTGACTCTCGCATCTCAAAGAGTGTGTTTGCTACCGAACCCAAAAGCTTTATGTACAGCGTGAGCGGCAGTCGTGGCGATATTGTGCGAATCCGAGTTTTCTCAAATTGAAGGAGATCGCTCGCAATGATTACTTGACTCCACGGTCGAATCTCGTTTCCGCACATGACGATGGACTCGGAGAGGTTTGCAAAGTACGCCTCTTGCAGCACCCACATCCTCCTCCACCAGGGGAGGCCGAAGAGTGTGCAAAGCGGCCGCCAAATCAAGCCGTTGACGACGTCCGAGTCCGACAATCCACCCGAGGACGCGACTTTGGCGGCAAAGTCGTCCACATCTCCTGTCTCGCAGAGCATATCGACGTGCGCGAAGGCTAAGTCGCTATCCTCGAATGCGCGACCCAGCCAGATGACAACCCGGGATGCGCGCTGATACACGTAATGCATCTGCGGAACGTGCATGTTCTTCTCGTCGATGTCATCCTGATTGATGCAGATGGCATCGATCCACAGGATTCGAGGCCGATCCTCGTAGCGCAGGGCCAGGAGCGCGGCGTAGAGATTGCCTCCGAGGAGACACACGCGACCGTTGACTGCGACTGGGCCTTTGTGGGTGGGGCTGCCCCAAGTGTAAGAAAGGGCTTCAAAACGGTCCACGCCGTGGGCATCGCAGTCGGCCTTGCTCTGCAGGAGCTTGCCGGACAATTGTGCGGTTGGCGGTCCCGGCAACAGGACGAACATGCGCAGCCATATGCCCTCAGGGGTGATGATGTTCTGGTAAACTGTCGGATCCATGGCAAAGAGATGATACCGGATTTTGTCGGTGTTGAGGCATTAGCTAGGTGGATCTCCGGAGTGGTTGTGGACGTTTGGATGCCGGCCTGAGACTTTCTGCAGCTCCAGGCAGCCATCCGTATCGGCGCCGGTTACTAAGAAAAGCGACCTCGAGAAGGTGCTGCGGGGTGCCTCCGAACAATGACACCTCAACCACCACAGGAGTTGAGACGGATTCCATCAACCCATACACTACAGCCAGCCATGGCAATAACCATAACCACCGCTCCGCACAGAGCCAACACGATCCCCCCAAACGGCGGTGCCAGCCACGCGCGAGAAATTCTCAACGTTGTCGCTCCATGCCAAGACCCGAGCATCAACGCGAAGCGGACCGTGATCCACTCCTCCTTCGGGGCCGATCTTCCTCCCGTCCTGCACCCTAGCCCAAACGGCTTCGTCCATGCCGTGATCAGCGCATTCAACCACCACCACCACCTGACCATTCGCCCAGATGACATATGGCTGGCCATCATCACCCAGCTGTCGTTCTTTATGCATCAGATGGAGCGTAAGGCGCACACACCTTCAACGACAACAACAACCTCGCCATCTCAATCCGCAGAATCATCCCAGGCCCCTCGCGGCGCGGCAATAACGTCATCGAAGCGGAAAAACACGCTGGTAGCCAGATACCGCGTTGGCGATCGCTTCTCCCTCGACTTCGCAAACTTCCCTGAAGACATTGCTCTCACCATCAACGCAACGGGCCAACGTTCGCTCCCCGAGTTCCGCGCCTGGCTGACACCTAGTTTCAGTACCACGACAAGAGACGACGTCGTCGCCGCTCTCGCGGTTATGATGGGCACTCTGCAGGCGAGGTTTCAATATGCGTGCTGGTTCCGCTGCGGCATCCCCTCTGTCACCGTGCTCGGGGAGAAGCAGGATTACGAGGATATCCTAGCGAGGGTCCAGACCATCAAGAACGGCGGGTATGGGGGCGAAGCTATGGAGTTCGGCCACATGGTTTCGGTGGTGTTGAGCGGGTTCTTGTTGACGTTTGAAGATCCGGAGGGAGATGAGTCAAGGTCGTTCATGAGGCAAATGATATGGAACGCGGGCCGTGGCTTCGAGGGCAATGACTGCGTCGGAGATGCGGGTGATGGCGCAACCCCGGAGAAGAGAGGGTGGTATAACGGTTGGATCACGACCTTCTGCTATTGGGACGAGACTGGAACGGTACAGCTGCGCTGGGACGAGGAGACAGGTTTCCCCGAGATGAACGGAATGAGCGTGCCAGGAGGGTTCACGCGAGTGCCGATAGCCCTTGAGGATCGAGAGGGAATTGTGGAGGCCGAACTGCTAGGTGGTTCGGTGGGAATTTTGTGTTCGAGCAGTCGGACCATCTCGGCCGAGACAGATGACGAGGGAAATCCAGTCATTGGGCTTGACACAGTCCAACCGCAGATCGGGTGGGTCATGTACGAAGAGGGGATAGACGAAGCCGCACAGGGTCTTGTTGATCCCGCTCCCGAGGGCGTCACCCGGGTGTTCCATGTTGACAGAGATTCCAGTCAATAGAGATTGGTCTGCCGTGTTGACATTCTCAGTGGGCAGTTGGCGGTCCGGGTACAGTGGTGCCAGTTTGTTTCGTCTCTCCATGGCATCTGACCGAACAGTTTTGCAGTTCTGATCCATTTCTCGTGTTCACCAGCAACGGTGGGGACTTTGATTCTTCAAGTCCTTTGATTGATAATCTCATCCACCTCATCTCCCCCCATCACAAAACCCCTGTCTCCCTCGCCATCTCCAAAATCCCATCCACCACCAATTGCACATCACTCGACTTAAACGGCAGCCTATGCCCCCCATCCCACTTCACCAACCTCGTCGTCCCCTCCTTACAATACAACTCCATCATCCTCCGATGCCTCACCACCCCCGGATC